>OLQM01000044.1_pt1 | contig 101636 bp, 57 predicted proteins | sample 1673161 | NCBI WGS metagenome assembly OLQM01 (sample SAMEA3136761, study PRJEB25190) | human gut metagenome | reverse complement strand
AGAGTGAAAATGTTCGTTTGACAATAAACCAGAAAGCTCGGGAATTAGAAAAACAGAAACAGGATTTCCAGACTAAAGTACAGAACAATGCATATCTTTCTCAGGAAAGAGCACAGCAGGAATACAACCGTATTGCTAAACTGGAACAAGACTTGCAGGCTTTGGGCAATAAATTGCAATCAGAGCTGATGAGCGAAAACGAAAAGAACAGCTTGCAATTGCGTGATTCTATCAATGCTTTCCTGAAAGAGTATAATAAGACAAAGGGATACAGCATGATTATCAGTAATACCGGTTTTGATAACCTGTTGTATGCTGACAGCATCTATAATATTACAAAAGAAATCGTAGACGGATTGAATGCAAGATATTCTTCTCCGGCTAAGAAATAAATAATTTCGATTTAGAATAGGGTCGTCCCCTTACGTTGTAATCACAATGTAAGGGGACGATTTTTGTATATCTGCACTTCTGGTTTATAAAAACGTACCATTCTTTTGAATTATCTTCTCAAACTACTTCCGAAGGGGAGGAGGCTATTTCCGTTCATGTTTTAATCATCTATATTTGCTCTGTGATTTTTAATTCTAATCGGAAAACATGATGAAAAAACTTTGTGTTCTTTTGCTTTTAACAGTGTCACTCTTTGCTAATGCCAAAGAGTATACATTTTCACCGAAAGATGTTCCAGCAATGAAACAGTTGCTGGGTAGTGGAAATTTGCAGCCGGGGGATGCCGTCGTACTGAAAGACGGAGCGTATCATAATCTGGAAGAAATACATTTTACCGGTAAGGGTGTTTCCGGTAAACCGATTGTCTGGCGGGCTGAGAATCCCGGAAAGGCTGTTATTTCCGGTAAGTTAAGGCTGAAGATATATGGAGAGTATTTGCAACTGGAAGACTTGCTCTTTTATAAGGCATGGGCCATAGGGCATGATATGATTGATTTTCAAGGAGAAAAAGGTGTGTATGCTTCTTTTTGTCGGATGACTCGTTGTGTGATTGATGAGTGCAACGATCCTCAGAAAGGTGAACGACCGAATGAAGGAGATGAATATTGGGTCGGATTACGGGGAACTAATAACCGGATAGACCATTGTTACTTTGCTAATAAAAGAGTAGGCGGACTGGTGTTGCAGGTGTGGCTGAGTGCTGATAACCACTTGAATAATCATTTGATAGATCATAATTTCTTTGGTGAACGTCAGCCTTACGGTGGCAATGGAGCAGAAATTATTCGTATCGGGCATTCCTGGTCTTCCCAATTGGAGTCACGTACGATTGTCGAGGATAATGTCTTTTTCAGATGTAGTGGAGAAAATGAGATTATTTCTGTGAAATCCTGTCATAATGTATTGCGCAGGAACTTGTTTTATGAATCCGCCGGTGGATTGGTTTGTCGTCATGGGCATTATAATGTGATAGAGTCGAATACATTTATAGGACATAATCTGCGTGGAACCGCCGGTATTCGTATTATTAACCAGGGACATACGGTTTACGATAATTATATTAAAGATGTAAGGTCATTCGGATTGTTGGTACGTGTAGGAGTCTATGAACGTCCTACGGCAGAAACGGATGTGAAACTGGAGCCGTTAACTTCATACCATCGGGTAGAGAATGTGGATATCGCTTATAATACCTTTCTGAATAGTTCATTGGAGTTGGGATCAGGCCGTGGAGAAAAGATGCCTCGAAATGTTCGTTTTGCCCATAATCTCTTTGCAGGACAAACTCCTGATTTGAAAATAGTAAGGGCGGATGAAGTACTTCCCGGTTTCTTGTTTCTGGATAATGAGTGGGCATTTTCTGATAAAAAATCACTTTCGAGTGTCTCTTATGAACAGGTGAGAGAAGGTTTTAAGCCGGTTGATATGCCTGACGATTTGAACCAAGAGGAAAAAGAACGGATAGATGCCTGTATCTTTACTGTCGGTCCGACATGGCATAAGGCGTTGAAAGAAAATGTTAACCATATCGATACGAATCGCTGATTTATGAGAAATACACTATTGGATATGAGGTCTATATTATCAAAAACTTTTCTTTTGTCTCTGTTGCTGGGAGTGGCAGGAGCAAGCATTCAGGCAGGGGAATTGTATCCCTGGCAGCTGACTCGTGACTCTTTATTATTATTCGAAGGCTCTACTTATCGCTATACTGTAGATACTCCTGAGAATGAGGGCTTAAGTTCTACCTTGCCGTCAGTTGAAGCTCTGAAAGAGCAATTGGCTCATTCCGGTTCGGGCATTTATCGTCTTTTTGCTTCTGCCGGACAGGAGAAAACAGAAGGTTTTCCGGCTCATGGAGATTATTTGCAATCAACTTCTAAAAAGCGTTTGCTGGTAGGGGTATGTAAAGGGGCATTGCCGCCTGTGATAAAGTTGGACCGTACTGCATTCACGATAAAGACTGCGGGAAGTCTGACACTTGATTTTTATGCCGGACAACGCAGTCCGATGACTACTGTCACTATCCGTGTGCCGGAAGGGATTGATGTAACATTGGACAATACAACGGTAAATGTAATAGGTCGTGGAGAAGTGATTCTTCGTGATTTGCACAAACAATCTATCGGAAGAACCGGAACTAACTATTCTTATAAAAAGGTTGGAGATGTGGAAATTCGTAAAGATGGGAAGAAAGGTACCCTGTTAATCTTTAAAGATTTGGATTTTCGTCCCTCTAACGGCCCTGATATCCGTCTTTGTTTTCGCGGAGTAGTAATACCGGAAAAAGGTAATTATACATTTGAGGCTGATTATATAACCTCTCAGCCGGAAGTTCTGCATAGTCCGGTTGCTACTGCAACTTTTGAAGGAGTGACGACTGTCTCCGATTTTACCCGTACTCCCTTACAGGCATTTACATATAAAAAGAATTGGGATTTATCTTTCACTTCTTTCTACTGGACAGCTCCTCGTAATGCGGAGTCTGTGACTTTGTTATTGTCTGAGGATAAGGGAAGAACCTGGAAACCTGTAAGAACAGTGATATTGCCGGACGATGATTTCGCTGCTGCCGGTCGGCTGAATCCTAATCAACTGTATGCTTTTAAACTGCTTGTAAAAGGAGGTGATAATCAGGGAGAATCAAATATTGCTTGGTTCTATTCCGGTTTGCAGGATATTAAGACTGCAGGAGTAAAAGGAGATGGAATAGCAGACGATACGGAAACCATAAACCAAGCTATTAAGGAGATGAATGAGTTGGGCGGGGGTATTCTACGATTTACGGCAGGTACCTATAATGTACGGACAGTTCATCTATTAAGCAATGTCTGGCTACATCTGGATGCAGATGCTACCATTCAGGGGCTTCCGGGTGGCGATGCGCCGGAAACAACTTGGTTTAGTGACCGGGCTTACCGTTCGGGACTTTCTCCTACCGATCCTCGCCCTTATGCTGATCCGGAGAACTATCTGACAAAGCAGGATGTGGGACATACATTTTTCCGTAATGCAATGTTCTTTGGAGAACGCATTGATAATGTGAAAATTGTGGGTACGGGCCGTATCACGGGCAATGGTAATCTGGTTACTTCTGATAAAGTAATGAATAATGCTCCCGAGAAACGCTGTGACAAAATGTTTTCTTTGAAACTTTGTACCAATATTGAGATTGGAGGTTGGAACATAGATAAAGATATGTGGTATGATCCGCAAAAGGATGAACCTTACTATATAGATGCGGATGGGCAGAAGAATTATGACGTCAGCAATATGCTGCATATAGATCAGGGAGGTCATTTTGTTTTGCTGGCTACAGGTACCGATGGCATCCATGTGCACGATACTTACTTTGCCAAACATAATACCCGGAATGCTCGTGATATCTACGACTTTATGGCGTGCAATGACGTAACGGTGACGAACATTTATTCGCGTGTCAGTTCGGATGATATTGTGAAACCAGGTTCGGATTGTTCATTAGGTTTTACCCGTCCGGCACGTAACTATATGGTACGCAATATAGTTGGAGATACCAATTGTAACCTGTTCCAGATAGGTTCGGAAACAGCGGATGATATTCAGGATTTATATGTGGATAATATTTATGTACTGGGTGCTAATAAAGCAGGTTTCTCCATATCTACCAATGATGGTGGACATGTAAAAAATGTTTATTTGAATAGTGGAAAGACAGGAGCGATACATTCCCGCTCGGTGATGCATCGTACGCGTGCTCCGTTCTTCATATCTATATCCAATAGAGGCCGTGTGCTGGGTGCCAATGTCGCTCCTTTTACTTTCACGGAAAATGGAAATGTACGTAAGGAATTGTTGGTAACTAACTCTGATATCGGGCAGGTGGAGAATATTGTGATTTGTGGAGTAGACATTGATGAGGTTTATGGTGGAAGTTCTTTCCGGGGAGAGCGCTGGAAGGCATACGATGGTTCTCAAAGTACGGCAACTCCAATCATCGCAGGTTTCAAACTGCCGGATACGGAAGTTGTAGAAGGAGGACTGACATTCCGTTTGCCGAATGGTCAGCATACGGGGTATATTAATAATGTACAGTTCCATGATGTAAATTTACTTGTGAAAGGTGGTCATCCGGTGGAAGATGCAGAAGCGTATCCGCCTGAAATCGGGGTAGGACGTTATAATGTAGGTGATTTGAAAATACAACCCTCTTTTGGTTTCTGGGCGCGTCATGTGAAAGACTTCCTGTTAGATAACTGCAGTATTAATGCTGAGCAGAAAGATGGGCGTTATGCAGTAGTACTGGACGATGTGATCGGTGGCGAGATTAAAAATCTGAAAGTGAAGGAAGGCATTACGGATAAAGAAAACGTAAAAGTACTTCGTAGTAAAGATATTGATATACAGAAATAAAGATGAAGCGTATCTATTTATATTTTAAAGAAAAGATCGAGAAAGAGGAATTTTCCTCCAGGGGGATGCGAATCTTCCTCTTCTGGGGACTCGGTCTTTTTTCTACTATCTGGTTTCTGGTACGGGTTATTCCGAAGCCTTCCCGTGCCAACTATCCATGTATGCAGACAGCGGCGCCGCTGATGTCTGCATTTGTCATGTACTTACTCTCGTTCACGGGAGTTTGGGTGAGTCTGCGTAAGTTGCGTGAAGCATTTCATAACCGGAAAATGGCAATAGGAGTCTTTGCATTTGCAGGTCTTTGTTTTTTCGGAACTTTGATGTTGGTAGAAAACAGTACTGAACTGTTAGCTCAAACTGTTCTTCCGGTGAGAGAACCCCGTATGGCATGGGGAAAGAATAATCCGGTAGGAGAGGCGAAAGGTATTTATCCGGGACGGGTGGTATGGACTCATGCACCGGGTGCCGCTACATGGGAGAAAGGAGACGGTTTTTGGTTTGAAGATCGCTGGAATAATCAGGCAGATGCCGACTGGCTTCTAAACCAGTCTCTCTTGTCTTTGACCGGAGAAAAGAAAGAAAAGGTGGCTTGGAAATCTCTTTTTCTTTATTTCAATCAGCAGCATGGTAGAGGAAAACGTGGATATAAGAAAGGAGAAAGGATTGCTATCAAGATTAATCAGAATAATACTTTCTCCCATGAAGATTGTGAACAGTTGAATGCTTCTCCGCATCTGACGCTTGCCTTGCTTCGTAGTTTGGTGAATGACGGTGGAGTGCCTCAGGAGCAAATCACAGTATTTGATGCCAGTCGTTTTATTACGAAAGCTCTTTATGATAAATGTCATGCCGAATTCCCCGGTGTTGTATATCTGGATAATGAAGGAGGAAACGGGCGTACCCAATCGACTTATACAGCAGATGCAATTCCGTATTCAGCTGATAATGGCCGTTTAGCGAGAGGATTGGCAAACTGTGCAATTGAGGCTGATTATCTGATAAATATGGCATTGCTGAAAGAACATGGCGGGCAGGGGGTAACACTCTGTGCGAAAAACTGGTATGGAGTGACGGACATCAACCGGGACTTCCGTAAAAATCAGCATAACAATTTCAATCAGGACCGCGGTGGAAAACCGCGCTATATGACCTTTACCGATTATATCGCACATAAGGATCTGGGACAAAAGACAATGCTCTTTCTGATAGATGGCTTGTACGGTTCGGAAAAGGTGAATGGGACGCCTTCAGGTAAATGGAAGATGTCACCGTTTAATGGAGACTGGCCTTGCTCATTGCTGGCTTCCCAGGATACGGTAGCCATTGATGCGGTGGGTATTGATTTCTTGAGTGCAGAGTTTCCGCGTATGGCCGATGTGGATTATTGCGATATGTATCTGGTGGAAGCTGCTCTGGCAGACCGCCCGTTGTCCACTACTTTCTATGATCCGGAAAGAGATGGCACAGGAGTAGGCAGCCTTGGAGTCTTGGAACATTGGAACAATCCGGAAGAAAAGAAATATAGCCGTAATATGGGGAAAGACATTGGAATAGAGTTAGTCTATTTACATAAATAAGATACTGTCTGCTTGGTTGAGACGATTTTTCAAGTATTTGATGGAATACTGATAATCGTCTCTTTTTTATCTGCCTATTTTTGTAACCATGAAAGATGATCCTTTATATCTAATGAAATGAATACAAAAATAAAAAAATGGTTCTTTAAGACTTGTCCGAAGAGTGGACGGATTGTTGGAATCAACAAGAAAAATGTTGTTTTGAAGATTTGCTTTCCTCTGTTCGGGTTAGCAGCTTTGATTTGGTTTCTGATACGTGTTGTACCCAAACCTTCCAGAATAGAATATCCCTGTCAGCAAATCGCTGCTCCTATCGCTTTTTCTTTTGTAGCTTTTATCAGTAGCACATTGGTTGGATTTGGTACATGGAAACGTTTCAAACTTTTGTGGCATTCCCGTCGGTTCTATATGGGGGTGTCCGTATTGGCGGTCGGTATATTATTATCGGGTACATTATATATAATGTCAGTGGATAATTCTCTGATGGGGCAGGTCATTCGTAAGCAGATAGATAATGGTACTGATATGGGACGTTTTGTGCCTATTGATGCCCCCAACACTCCGATGGGAGTAGCCAGAGGAATTCATCCGGGGCGGGTGGCATGGGCACATGATCCGAAGGCGGCTGCCTGGGATGGAAAAAGAGGACTTTATTCGGATCCGGATAATAATAGCCAGACACGGGTTGATGATATGATGGAGGGAGTGATTATTGCGCTGACCCGCCAGAATACGATTGATAAGGCATGGGATGAACTGTTCAGGACTTTTAATTATAAGAAAGGTAAAGGTGCAATAAAGTATAAGAAAGGTGAGAAGATTGCTATCAAAATCAATCTGAATGACAATGGTGGAACTAATATCATTGATGCTACTCCACAGTCAGTGTATTCTTTGTTGCATCAATTGGTAGATATCATGAAGGTTCCTCAGAACTGTATTACGGTATATGATGCACAGCGTCGAGGCATTTCGGCTGTTTACGATTATGTACAGCCGGTTTATCCAAATGTCAATTATCAGAATTGGGGAGGATTTGTTCCCGATGTAATTCGTTATTCCAGTGAGATTACCGATGCAGGTGCCAGAAGCTTGGCACGTGCGGCTTACGAGGCCGACTATATGATTAACATGGCATTGATGAAAAGACACTCTGAACCGACCGATAAATGGCGGGACAGTGCCGGACAGACAGCTATAACTGCTACCGGTAAGAATCAGTTCGGTTCCATAGGCAATGTGCCGCCCTTGCATCTTTCTATTCGTGACTGGTCTTCTTTCCGTGGTATGGGCACTTATAATAGCATTGTCGATCTGATGGCTCACGAGCGTATAGGTGGAAATACCTTGGTGTATCTGGTGGATGCTATGTACGTAAATCCCAAGCATAATGGGAAAGCGGTACGTTTCCGGCTTCCTCCGTTCAATAATGGCTGGACTTCCAGTTTTCTGGCTTCCAATGATCAGGTTGCTATCGAATCAGTGGTACTTGATTTCATTTATTCGGAACTCCCTTTATGTGCCAATGCCGACAATTTTCTTCATGAGGCGGCAAATATAGGGAATCCTCCTTCGGGGATAGCTTATATTGGAAAAGAGCAAGGTAGTTTGGGCGTACATGAGCATTGGAATAATCCGACGCATCGGATGTACAGCCGTAATTTGGGTACAGGTAAAGGAATCGAATTATACAGAGTTCCGTTGAATGAAAAACGTCCGGCAATAGAATACTTCTACGCAGATGAGAATGCTTTGCATTATAAAACCTCTCATGCAGAGGAAGTGCGATTGAATGGTAAACGTTTGGAAGATGCAGAAGGTATTATTCCTTTGTCAATTTCTAAGACGACTGAGTTTGATCTGAAAACTTTGGCAAATGGAAAAGTAACGTCTTCACAACGTGTAGTGGTACGTCGTTTGGAGAATATAGAGATATGCCAGGCTAAAGATATGGAAAGACAGGGATCTGCATCCCTAAATGAGGATGGTTCGGTAGAATTCAAAGGTGAAAAAGGCAGTTCTGAAGGAAGTGTGAGTTGGAAAGTAAATATTCCACATAAAGGTGAATATTATTTGATAGTATCTTATGCAGGTGGCAATCCGGTTCCCTCTTACTTATATATTAATGGGGAGAAAATCAGTGAGAATATCGGTTATTTGGCTACATTTGGTGAGAAACGCAGAGAGTTTGTGTTCCCTGTAGCGTTGGCAAAAGGTACCAATGAGTTGCGTTTAGAACACCCCGGGCGGCGAAGTAATAGGATATATACAGTGAATATTGCAAAGGAAATTAAATAGTTAACTTACATATACTAACCATGAAAACGAAAAAGAACTTATTACTGTTGTTGATGTTGCTTGTTCTGCCATTTACGTTGCAGGCTGAAACATTTAATGTAAAGAAGTACGGTGCGCGGGGAAATGGCAAAAAGATGGACTCGCCTGCCATCCAGAAAGCAATTGATGCTTGTCATAAAGCGGGTGGTGGAACGGTACTTGTGCCTGCCGGAACCTATTTGTCGGCTACTATCGTGCTAAAAGATAATGTGACTTTGCATTTGGAGAAAGATGCCCTTATTCTAGGTACTACCGATTATAAAGCTTATGATAACCTTGATCTTTTTACGGAAGGCCTGGGTATCGATGTCGGTTGGGCATTGCTGGTAGCGGTGGATGCTAAAAATGTGGCATTGGAGGGCGAAGGTGCTATCGATGGGCAAGGTTCGGCTTTGAAAGAACGGCATATAAAAGTAGATACCCGTCCGGAAGGACAGCGTTGGGGATTGCGTCCTTTCTTGCTTCGCTGGGTGCGTTGCGAAGGTGTACGCGTGGAAGGAGTTACTTTAAAATATGCAGGTGCCTGGACTTCCCATTATTTCCAATGTCGGAATGTGAATATCCATAATGTGACGATACGTAGCTTTGGAGTAGCTCACAACGATGGAATTAATATTGATGGTTGCCAACATGTACGCATTAGTAATTGTGATATTGCCAGTGGTGACGATGCTCTATGCTTCAAGACTACTGCCAGTAAAATGGGATGTGATGACATCATTGTTACGGACATGAAGTTGAAAAGTAATCAGGCAGGTATCAAGATGGGAACAGAATCTATGGCAGGATTTGAGAACATCAAGATCAGCAATTGTCATATTTACGACACTAAGAATGGAGGTATTAAGTTATTCTCCGTAGATGGAGCCCATTTACGTAATGTGGAAATCTCTGATATCACAATGGACGAAGTACGTACGCCGATGCTATTTCGTTTGGGTGCCCGTCTGAGTGTATTCCGTAAACAGGAAGACACCCAGCAGCCTATCGGTGTCTTTGAAAATGTGATAATCCGTAATGTAAAAGCGGTGGCTGCCGATAAGGCTCAACTGACGCCTCCTTCCGGTATTCTGATTACGGGTATTCCGGGACATTATATTACAAACCTGACTTTGGAAAATATTCATATTCGTTTATTGGGTACAGGAACTCCTGAGGATGCCTTGTCTCAGGTATCTGAAGCTATAGATAAATACCCGGAGGTAAAGACTTTCGGTCCTAAGATTCCGGCATACGGAGTATGGGCACGCCACGTGAAAGGGTTGAAACTGAAGAATGTTACGTTTGAGTTGAAGAACCCCGATGCCCGTCCGGAGATTATTTGTGAAGATGGGGATATACAAATATATAAATGATGAATATGCGAAGGACTATTAGTGCAATATTAGTTGGAATTTGTGCATTGGTTTCTGTCAATGCTCAGACACAGACACTGTTTCCTGTTACCAGTCCGGATAGTTCTGTTTCTTTATCATTGAAACTGAAGGAAAAGTCGCTTTATTATGAGGTAGAAAAAAATGGAGTAAATGTATTGGATGAGGCACCCATACGTTTTACTATCGATGGTTCAGAACTCTGTAATTCTGTGGATATATTATCATCGGATAGTTATAAGACAGATAATACATATCCTATTCGGGGAAGCCATTCTCTTGCTGTAGACAAGAGTAATGGACGGACTTTCAAATTGCAGAATACGATTTTAAAGATAAATTTTACTATAGAGGCGAGAGTTTATAATGATGGTGTTGCTTTTCGGATAATACTTCCCGGGAAGCAAGGGGAGATGAGAGTTCCCGATGAGCACACTATATTTACATTGCCAAAGGGAAGTATTGTGTGGTATCATGATATGTACTGTCATTATGAAGGTATTCACCAGAAGAAAGAAATCTCTGAGATAATGCAGGGAGAATGGGCGGCTCCTCCCGTAACGGTGCAATTACCTGGAAAGACCGGATATCTTTGCATTACGGAATCTGCTTTAATGAATTATGCAGGGATGTCTTTGCAGGCAAATGGCAAGAATGGTTTTGAAACAAAATTAGGGCATGCACAACCAGCCGGATATCCTTTTGCTCATGATTATAGTTTGGCGGAGGCACAGCGATTGTCACAACCGGCTACTCTTGCCGGTACGATTACCACTCCTTGGCGTACCATTATAATAGCCGGTGATTTGAATGAGCTGGTAAATTCGGATTTGATTACCAATTTAGCCCCTGTGCCTGATAAACGGTTATTTCCTAAAGGAATACAGACAGACTGGATAAAACCGGGACGTTCCGTGTGGTGCTGGTTGGATGGTGGAGCACGAACTGTGGAAGGTATGAAGGAATTTTCTAAAGCTGCAGGCGAATTGGGATTTGAATATAATACGGTAGACGCTTTCTGGTATCGTTGGACGGATGAGCAGCTAAAAGATTTGGTGGATTATTCTTCTCAGTTTGGAGTGAAGATTTGGCTATGGCGTCATGGTCGGGATATGCGTGATCCTCAGAAACGGAAAAAATTGTTTGAACGTTGCCATCGTTTGGGGGTTGTTGGTCTGAAGTTGGATGCTTTCTCACACGAATCCAAAGAGTTCATTGACTTATATCAGGCTTGTTTGAAGGAAGCAGCAGAGTATAAATTGATGCTTAATATTCATGGAAGCAATAAACCGGCAGGAGAGGTACGTACATGGCCGAATGAAATGAGTCGCGAAGGTATTCGTGGTTTAGAATATGGTAAAAACCAGTATGAATGGAGTACACATAACACTACGTTACCTTTTACGCGTTTGATAGCAGGAGCAGGAGATTATACGCCTGTTGTTTTTGGAGAGCGCCGCCTGGAAACCTCGTGGGTACATCAGATTGCTACTGCCCTTGTATTTAATTCTTCTGTCATATTCTTCGGTTCGCACCCGAAAACAATGCTGGATAATCCGGCGGTAAAATTACTGAAGCAGATACCCGCAACTTGGGATGAAACAGTAGTGTTACCGTCTAGTCGAATAGGTGAAGTTGCTGCGTTTGCACGTAGAAGTGGCAAGATTTGGTTTCTGGCAGTTCTGAATGGACAAAATGAGCATTCCTTACAATTCCCTTTGTCGTTTTTGGGTGATGGCTGGTATGAAGGGATGGTGTTGAATGATCGCCCTGCTGATGCGGCTTCTATTAAGATAGAACGTGTGTTCTGCCGGAATACGGATGCTCTTACAGGGCGTATGCGTGTAGGCGGCGGATATATTGTGATGTTTACCCCTAAAGAATAATTAGTGATTATACAAAAAGATGAATACCATGAAAAAACTATTGAATACAGCATTATTGCTGTTTGCAGTATTAATGACTTCTTGTACGGCTCCTAATGCCTGGGAATTAGTATCAAAAGACAGCAACGTCCGGTTTGCTTTGGAGAATAAACAAGAAAATGGAAGTACAATGCTTAGTTACTCTGTCTTTTATAAAGATGGAGTGGCGATGGAGAAATCTCTTTTAGGGCTGGTTATGGATAATTGTGAGTATGGAAAAGACGCACAATTTGTTTCCGCTTCTGCTGTGAAAGATATCTCTAATGCTTATCAGCTAAAATCCGGTAAGAAGATGAATACTACGGATGAGTGTCGTGAACAGACTTTTACTTTCCGTACTAAAGAGAATAAGCAGTTTAATTTGATCGTAAGGGTATATAATGACGGGGTGGCTTTCCGCTATGAACTACCCGGAGAAGATGGACAAATGCACACTATCCAGGCCGAACATACAGAGTTTGCCGTACCCGTAAATGGAAAAGCGTGGATACATCCGTATGACTGGAACGACCGTCACAAACCGAGCTATGAACAATATTGCCGGAGCGAAATAGATATCCGTTCGGAATGTGGACATGGACGTGGTTGGGCATTCCCTATGCTATTCAACACCAACGGAGTCTGGATGATGATAACGGAAGCCCATCTGGATGGCTCATATCCTGCTACTCATATTGATAATGCCGGAACCGATAAAGCTTATAAAATCCGTTTTCCGGAGGCGGATGAACCAATTGTACCGGATGCGGTAGAACCGGTATCGGAATTGCCGTGGTTCACTCCCTGGCGTGCTATTATCATAGGAGATGATCTGAATACTATATTCCAAACACAAATGATTTCACACCTGAATCCTGCGTCTGTAGTGAATGATGAATCCTGGATAAAGGCAGGACGCGCATCTTGGAGTTGGTGGTCTAATGGCGGTACTCCCCGTGATTATAAAGCACAGCTGAAGTATGTGGATCTTAGTGCTGAAATGGGTTGGGAATACATGTTGATTGATGCCGGCTGGCAAAACATGGGCAACGGTGGCACTATGGAAGATGTCGTGAAATACGCACAGCAAAAGGGAGTGGGTGTCTGGTTATGGTACCATTCCGGTGCAGGACGTGAAAAAGATTCTGTATCGACACATCGTCTGATGAGTGATCCTGAATTACGTCGTGCAGAAATGAAACGCATCAGTGAAGTAGGAGTGAAAGGAATCAAGGTCGATTTCTTTGATACAGACAAACAACGTGTTATTCAACTTTATCCGGCTTTACTGAAAGATGCGGCAGACAATCATTTGCTGGTAGATCTTCATGGTGCCACTTTACCCCGTGGCTTTGAACGTACGTATCCGAATATGCTGACCACGGAAGCTATCCGGGGTGCAGAAACTCTGGGACGTCAGGAACGTTGCGACCAGGCGGCAAAACACAATGCTACTGTACCTTTCACACGCAATGTAGTCGGTTCTATGGACTATACTCCGGTGACTTTCTCTGATAAAGTACGCCAAGGGGTACCTGCTATACGTAAGACAACTATGGGGCATCAGTTGGCACTGGCAGTAGTCTTTGAATCCGGTTTTCAATGTTTTGCTGATAAGGCGGAGTCTTATCTTTCTTTGCCGGAACAACCCAAACAATTCCTGAAAGAAGTACCCGCTGCCTGGGACGAGAGCGTCCTGTTGGCTGGCTATCCGGCTGATTATGCTGTTGTGGCACGTCGTTCCGGTGATGTATGGTATATCGGTGGTATCAGCGGTAAGGAAGAGGAACGTGAAATAGAATTTACTTTGCCCGCCGGATGTGAAGGTAAATCATTCACTATGATTATAGATGGAAAAGATAAAGATAGTTTTGACTATATGCCTGTAGAAAATATAATTGGGACGGTAAAAGTGAAAGTTCTTCCGAACGGTGGCTTTGCCGGTATGATTCGATGATAATAACACTATTATAACAAAATGGAAAGAATGAAGAAAATTTTGATTGCAGGGGCGATGACCCTGTTGATGCTATGTCCTGCCAAAGCACAGATTGCATGGCAGCAGGTGGAGCCCGGCGTCTGGAAAGGCGTGGTAGGCACTCCTGAAGAATATTCATTATTGGGTGTGGCCGGTGTTACGCCGCAAAAGGAAGGTTTTGCCCGCTTACCGGAGGTGGCATTGCCTGAATTGGCGAATGAAATTGTGGGTTCCATACAGGATGGTAAAACAAGTCTCCGCATTCCTTTGCAACGCAAGGAACAGTTGTACGGCTTTGGGCTGAACTTTCAGACGGTGCACCAGCGTGGCAAGATCTTGAACTTGCATGTAGACCATTATGGTGGACGTGATAACGGGCGCACACATGCTCCTGTCCCCTTTTATATTTCCAGTTCCGGTTACGGAGTACTGATTAATTCGGCACGTTATCTGACAGTATATGCAGGTAGTGGCGCACGTAAGGACAGTCCGAATGCTCCGGTGGCTAAAGACCGTAATATGGATAAGACCTGGACATCGGCGCCTTATTCGGATGCCGTTTCGATCTTGGTTCCTGCTCCGGGTGCAGAAATTTATCTGTTTGCCGGACCTACTCCTATGGATGTTATCCGCCGTTATAACCTGCTCTGTGGAGGAGGTACATTGCCTCCGCGTTGGGGGCTGGGCTTTACGCAACGTACAAAGAAGCTCTATACAGCTGAAGACGTGAAGAACGAAGCGGATGAGTTTGAACAACGTGGTTTCCCGTTGGACTTCATCGGACTGGAACCGGGTTGGCAAAGCAAAGCGTATCCTTGTACTTTTGAGTGGGATGTTACCCGCTATCCTGATCCCGCCGGCTTTGTGAAAGAGATGTTGGCTAAAGGAGTACGCATCAACTTATGGACAAACCCATACGTATCTCCCGATTCAAAGATATATAAGGAAATGTATCCGGTAAGCGGCTCACACACCGTATGGTGTGGTATTGTGCCCGACTTAGCAGGCGAGAAAGCCCGTGAAATCTGGATGGATAAGCTGGAACAGGAACACGTGAATATTGGTGTCAGCGGTTATAAAGTAGATGAAGTAGACGGATACGACCGTTATGTTTGGCCGGATGTGGCTACTTTCCCCAGTGGAATTGCCGCTGAGCAGATGCGCCAGACTTATGGTTTGTGGGTACAACGTACTACTGCGGAATTGTACAAGAAGCGTAATCAACGTACCTTCGGATTGGTTCGTGCATCGAATGCCGGTGCAACTTCTTTCCCCTATGTGATTTATAATGACTATTACAGCCATCCGGACTTTATTACTGCTTTGATTAATTCAGGCTTTAGTGGTGTATTGTGGACTCCGGAAGTACGTAGTTCCAGTTCATCGGAAGACTGGTTGCGTCGTTTCCAATCTGTAGTATTCTCGCCGATGGCAATGATTAATGCCTGGGCAAGCGGTACGAAACCCTGGACTTTCCCCGAAGTAGAGAATCAGATAAAAGAGTATGCTATGCTGCGTATGCAGATGATGCCTTACTGGTATAGTGAATTTGCACGCTATCATTTTGATGGTATTCCTCCGTTCCGCGCCATGAATCTGGAACCGGGTTTCAACCCTGAACAAGGAACTACAGCGAAACTGTCGGATGCCAATCTGGAAGATAATCCTTATTTGGAAGCAGTTTCCAAAGAAATTAAGGATCAGTATATGGCTGGTGAATATCTGTTGGTGGCCCCCATGTTCAAAGGCCAGAAAGAGCGTACGGTGGTTTTGCCTAGAGGAGACTGGTACGATTTCTATACAGGTAAATATGTGGGCAATGGCGAGAAGATTACTGTTACACCGGGCTTGGACCGTATTCCGGTATATGTAAAGGATGGAGCTATCCTGCCATTTATGGAGGCCCGCCTACATGCCCCGAAAGCAGGAGAGAAGGTGAATCTGGAAATCCGTCATTATGGAAAAGCAGATGGTGCTTACCGGCTGTATGATGATGACGGTGAAACATTCGATTATGAGAAAGGCGCCTATTCCTGGCGTGATATCACTGTGACACGCGATAAGAAAGGCAAGCTGAAAGGTACTATATCCAAAGCTGAAAAGGGGAAACCGAACAGCATTGCCAATGTTACCTGGAAGTTTATGACAGAAGAATGATAAGATTATGAAGAATATATTGACGACCTGTTTATTTCTCTGCCTTCTCCTCACGGGGCATGCAGCAGACAATCCAAATGTGAAGAAGCTCTTCACCGTTACATCCGGCGAACTGAAACTGACCTTTTTGGTAGGTACGGACGATCGCCTTTACCAATTGGGCTTTGGAGATGCTGCCCGTGAAGTAGAACCTCCTGCTAAGATGCCCTCGCGTGAATGGGAATTTCTTCCTCCTTATGGAAACGGTGTCCTGACAGAACCGGCTATCCAGGCAACTCACGTAGATGGAAATACATCTACGGAGCTTCACTACGCCGGACATCGTACGGAAGCGCTGGCACCGGGTATTGAACAAACCGTTATTTCACTGAAAGACCCTGCCTATCCTTTCACCGTAGATATCTATATCAAATGCTATGCAGATAATAGCATGATGGAAATCTGGAATACCGTTACGCATAATGAGAAAGGTAAAGTTATTCTGCATCGTTTTGCTTCTGCTGCCCCGGTGGTAAAGGCGAAAGAATACTGGCTCACTCAATTCTCCGGTAACTATAAGCGCGAAGCAACCCTCAATGAAGAACGCCTTTCGGAAGGAGTCAAGATTCTGGATTCCAAATTAGGCATTCGTGCACATCAGATGCGTATTCCTTCTTTTATCCTCTCCCTGAACGGACCGGCTAAAGAGAATGAAGGTGAAGTATTGGCTGCTTCTTTGCGTTGGAGCGGCAGTTTCCAGTTTGCTTTCGATGTAGACTGGAACAAGAACCTGCGTTTGCTGACCGGTATGAATCCTTTGGGTTCACAGTACAATCTGGAGCGTGGCGGCACATTTACTACACCCGCCATTCTCTACACGTATAGTAAGCAGGGTAAGGGAGAAGCCAGCCGTCGTTTCCATCGTTGGGCTATGGCAAATGCCATCCGCGATGCAGAGAAAGACCGCCCTGTATTGTTGAACAACTGGGAAGCTACCCACTGCGATTTTGATGAAGACCGCTTGAAGCAACTCTTTGATGGTGCCCGCCAGGTGGGAGCTGAACTTTTCTTATTGGATGATGGCTGGTTCGGTAACGGACCTTACTCCCGTGATGATGACAAGCACGGTCTGGGAGATTGGGACCCTTCTACCAAGAAGTTACCCAAAGGTCTGTCATATATTGCCAAAGAAGCATTGAAGCGTAAAGTTGGCTTCGGTATCTGGCTGGAACCCGAGATGGTGAATCCTCAGAGTGAACTTTATCAGAAACATCCCGATTGGATCATAACTCAATCCAAACGTGAACCGATATTGGGTCGCCATCAGGAGATACTGGACCTCACCCGCCCCGAAGTACAGGCTTTTGAATGGGATATTATCGACAAAACCTTGCGGCCTAACCCGGATATCACTTATGTGAAGTGGGACTGTAACCGTTACATCACCCAACCCGGATCTTCTTATTTGCAGCCTGCCGATCAAAGTCATCTCTGGATAGACTATAATTGGGCGCTTTACCGTCTGATGGATCGCTTTGCCAAAGGCTTCCCCAATGTGATGGCCATGCTTTGTGCCGGTGGATCGGGACGTGTGGACTATGGCGCAATGCCCTATTTCCATTCCTTCTGGCCCAGTGACAACACAGACCCGTTGGGGCGTATCAAGATACAATGGGGCTTCTCGCATTTCTTCCCTGCAAATACGATCTCTGCTCATGTCACTCGTATGGGTAAGCGTCATTTGAAGATGGCAATCGATGTGGCATTGAGCGGTGCATTCGGAATAGACCTAGCATTGGATAAGGCTACGGCTGAAGAGCGTGCGCAGATTGCCGATGCTGTGAAATTGTACAAAGAGCGTATCCGTCCGTTGGTGATGCATGGTGAGCTTTATCGCCTGGTTTCTCCTTATGAGTCCCCATTGGCTTCTTTGAGTTATGTTTCAACAGATAAACAAAAGGCAGTCGTTTACTTCTACCAGACTAAAGATGGCAATGAACCCCGGGTAATGCTGGGTGGCCTGGATGCCCAGAAAAAATACCGTGTGGAGGAAGTAAGTCTGGCAAAGGGAGTGACTTCTCGTTTCCCTGCCAATGGTAAGGTATTTACGGGAGCAGAACTGATGGAAAAAGGTCTGGAGAATCCATTGAATACCCAGTTTGAAAGTGCAGTATTGATATTAGTAGCTAACAATTAAATACAATAACCTTATGAACTTGAGAAGAACCTTATTACTTTTCTCTTTCATCTTTGCCAGTTCGCTGGCCATTGCACAACCGAAGGATCGTTGGATTATTCAGGATGATGGAGCCATTCGCTGGAATATCAATGATAATATTCCACATGACGATCATTTGGAAATGAGTGGGCAACAACTTTCCGTTGTCCTTCGTTACGGTGTGGATGCACAAAAGCGTTTCCATCTGAACCGAAGTCTTGTTTTCCCTATGCTTCGCATGCATCCCAATAAGACACAGAACAATCTGAAGCAACGTTTCGATGTGAATATTCCCGCTTTGGTGACAGTGGACGATCAAACCTTGCTGAATGAAGAAGTACGTGATGTTACCTTCAATGGCATTATGCGTGTGGAAAGTAGTTTCGGTTATATTTACCGGCGTAAGGAACTGAAAGATGCCGTGCAATTGACGCGTGTACTCTATCCCTCCACCAATGCCGCGCGCTATTGTGAGGAATATACTTTCAAGAATAGCAGTCCGAATCAGATAACGCTGCGAGTGCCTGAGTGGAACGTAACATATACTACTCCTGAGGAAGCCGGTGTATATGGTGCTTATTGCATCGAAGCCGGTCTTTCCAAAAGTGGTGTCTTTGTTTTGAAACCGGGAGAGACGCTTGAGTTCTATGCAGTCTTTTCCGGAAGGAAACTGGTGGATGCCTCGTCCGGACGAAACGATGCCGGTCTTTCACACATCAATATCCTTAGTGAACGTGCCGCGCGTGAAGCGCTTATCAGTCAGTGGTGGAGCAATCTGGTTTTGGATACCCCCGATCCCGTGCTTAATCGCATGTTTGCCTTCGCCAAACTGCGTGGCGCTGAAAGCATCTACCGCACGAAAGGTGGATTGATGCATGGTCCCGGTGGTGAAGCCTATTATGCGGCTGTCTGGGCTAACGACCAGGCAGAGTATATCAACCCCTTCTTCCCTTTTCTGGGTTATGAGATTGGTAATGAGTCCGCATTGAATTCTTTCCGCCACTTTGCCCGCTATATGAATCCGGAGTATAAACCTATTCCGAGTTCCATCATCTCCGAAGGTGTCAGTTTCTGGCATGGTGCCAAAGATAGGGGGGACGGTGCAATGATTGCTTACGGTGCTGCACGTTATGCGTTGGCTCGTGGAGATAAGGCGGAAGCGCGTGAATTGTGGCCTCTGATTGAGTGGTGTCTGGAGTATTGCAACCGTAAACTAACTCCTGCCGGCGTGGTTGCATCGAATTCAGATGAATTGGAGAACCGCTTCCCGGCTGGTGATGCAAACCTCTGTACCTCTACGCTTTACTACGATGCTTTGCGTTCAGCCGTTATGTTGGGGCGTGAATTGGGAGTATCGGCAAAGCAGTTGAACATGTATCGTAATCAAGCAAATGCTTTAGAGAAAGCCATAGAAAAACATTTTGGTTATGAGATAGAAGGTTTCCACAGTTACCGCTATTATGAAGGTAATGATATCCTGCGTTCCTGGATTTGTATGCCTCTTGTTATGGGTATCTACACTCGCGCACAAGGCACTATCGATGCTCTCTTTTCGCCTCGCCTCTGGACGGACGACGGATTATTGACGCAAGCCGGTACTGAAACCTTCTGGGACCGTAGTACCCTCTATGCTCTGCGTGGCACCATTGCTGCCGGAGAAGTGGAGAAAGGTATGAACTTCCTCAAGAAGTATTCACATCGCCGTTTGTTGGGCGATCATGTGCCTTATGCCATTGAAGCGTGGCCCGAAGGAGATCAGCGTCATCTTTCTGCTGAAAGCGGATTGTATTGCCGTATCTATACCGAAGGTCTGTTCGGCATTCGCCCCACAGGATTACGCAGTTTCGAGATGACTCCCCGTTTGCCACAGGAGTGGGAGTATATGAATCTGAATCGTGTACGTGCTTTCAATTCGGAGTTTGATATTCGGGTATCCCGTGCAGGAAAGAAGCTGCATGTAGAAGTATTGAAAGGCGGCAAGTCAGTGCTGAAGAAGAGCGTGACGGAAGGGGCAACGATAAAGGTGAATTTATAATCTATTTGTATAAATTTATAGTCAATTTCTCTTTTCGAAAACGCGATTTTTAACTACTTGGTTATCAAGAACGTTAAGGTAGTGCATAATGAGTATACGAGTGAATAGGGTTCGGTATACGACTGAACCCTATTCAGTATACGACTGAAATAGGATAAGATTACGACTGATCTGTACTATAAAATTATTCTGTAACTATTTAGTGACGCCGGACTAACCTTTCTTTTCTCCTTATATTGTTTATTTCACCTTAATATTCTATGTTATTTCCGGGCTTTTCTTATTTTTGTGTGCAAAACATATCTATACTGATGAAAACGAAAATATTGATGATCTTTCTAATTTGCTCATTTCCGGTCTTGTGTTTATGGGCTGAGCATTCTAAATATTCATTCTACTATAGTCAGAAACTGAATGAAGGAATTTCCCAACTCTCCGTGATGACCATTTGCCAGGATACCCGGGGATACCTTTGGCTGGGGACACGTAATGGACTGAATCGTTATAATGGAAGTGAATATACTGTTTTTCGTCACCACCCGGGAGATTCTCTGAGTTTGGCAGACAATGAAGTCAATGAAATACGCGAAGATCATAGCAAGAATTTATGGATAGGTACCAGTCGCGGACTAAGCCGGATGTGTCTTCGCACCGAACGTATCCGCAACTATTTTAATGTAGATGGACTCTCCAGTGCAAGTATTCTTTCTCTTTTAGTTGATAGTTCCGGCAAAGTATGGGTAGGTACCCGCAGTGGGCTTTGTTGTTATATTCCCGAACAAGACAACTTTAAAAGGGTGGAATTTGTAGAGAACTTCAATAGTTCCGTCACTGCCTTGATGGAGGATAAGGCAGGCAATTTCTGGATAGGTACGGCAGTGAATGGTGTTTACCAGTGTAACAAACAGATGCAGGTGATTAATCACTATGACCGTCGTGCCGGCTTACCTGACAATAGTATTTCCACTCTTTATGAAGATTCTTATCATCGCATCTGGGTAGGTTGTCAATTTGGCGGACTGAACCGTATTGATGTCCGTAATCATAAAATAACTTCTTATGTATCTGCCAACAGTGGTCTGAAAAATAATTATGTCCGTTGCCTTGCCGAATGGGATGGAGAGATGCTGATTGGTACTTTTGATGGTATTTATGCTTATGCACCGCTGAAGGATCAGATTCGTAAAGTGAGCAGTTATGACGAACCCGGGCGTGGCTTGGGGCACTTTTCCATTTATGCTTTTTGCCGTGATCATACCGGTACGTTGTGGATTGGTACTTTTGCCGGTGGTGTCACTTGGTTGAGCTCGCTTACCGACCGCTTCATTCATCATACTCCGGGGAAGACGGTGAATCAGCAAACGGGAATCTATGGTACGGCTTGTGTTGATAAACAGAAAAACTTATGGATAGCTACTGAGGGGTATGGATTACTGCGATATGAAATTTCGACAGGGGAAGGGCAGTTTTATCTGATTGATAAGGATAGCTATTCCGTGCATAATTCGAATGTTATCAAGACGGTATATGCTGAGGATGACTGTATCTGGTGCGGTACGGTATTGGGTGAGGTCTATCGTTTTGATCTTGCTACCCGGCGTTTTTCTTTATTCTATAAATATCCCATAGAACTTGCTATTTATGGTATTGTGCGTGATGCAGACGGTAATTTATGGGTAGGAACTTCAAAAGGCGGATATGCACTGACTTGCTTTACTCCTACCGGTGAGCGGAAGACAGAGTTTACCGGACCGAAAGGGGAGAAATTGCATTTTTCCTCGGTCCGTTGCATGGAGGAAGAGAGTCCCGGTGTGCTACTGATAGGTATGCGTTCTGCCGGACTGTACCGTTTTAATACCCGTACAGGTGAAATGACCGTATTTCGTACATCGCGCCCGGAACAGGAAATGCAAATTCCAAGTAACTATATATCTTCTATATTATCAACCAGATCCGGGGATGTATGGGTATCTACCTATGGAGGCGGTATTTTCCAACTGGACAAACAGGGAGGTGTGCTTCGCCGGGTAACAGAGAAAGAAGGGCTGATGGGAGGGGATATTTGTAAATTGCTGGAAGGAGCGGACGGAAATCTATGGATGAGCTCGTTGCAGGGAATTTCCTCTTATTCTCCGTCCACCGGGGAGATTAAAAACTTTCCATTCAATAATGGTATTCATTTGCGTGAATTTACATATCGGGGTGGGGTAGCCATGCCGGACGGTACATTGTGCTTTACCGGTAATGATGGCTTTATCACTTTTTACACACCGGAGATGCCGATGAATCGTTTTGTGCCGCCAATCGTATTGGAAGACCTGTTGGTGAATAATCGTGTGGTGCGTGCAGACGATGGAACTGGAATCTTAAGTAGATTGCTTAATGAAGCGGAGGTTATCAATTTGCAGTATAATCAGAATAATCTGTCAATAGACTATAAAGCGTTGAATTTCATCAATTCGGAGATGAACCGGTATGCTTATAAGTTGGAAGGATATGATAAAGACTGGAATCATGTGGGAGAACGCAGTACGGCTTACTATACCAATCTGCGTCCCGGCACCTATCTTTTTCATGTCAAGGCTTGTAATAACGATGGGGTATGGAATGAGGAAGGGAAGACTTTGAAGATTGTCATTACACCGCCTTTATGGGCTACTTGGTATGCTTTCCTGATTTATGGACTATTGGTGATAGGAGTGTTTTACGCGATATTCCATTATTTCAATGCCCGTCGCCGCTTGAGAGAAAGGTTGCGAATGGAGCAGAAAGAGAAGCTGCAACAGGAAGAGTTTCATCAGGCAAAGATGCATCTGTTCACGAATTTTGCCCATGAGTTACGTACTCCCTTGACGCTAATCATCACTCCCTTTGAAGAGTTGGTGAAGCGAATGGATATGACTTTGGAACTGCGAGATAAACTGATGGTCATTTATAAGAATGCCCAGCGGCTCCTTTTATTGGTCAATCAACTGATGGACTTGCAGAAAAACCAGAGTGGTACGATGGAATTGCAAGTCACAGAGAATAATGTATATGAATTTGTCACGGAGATCTATTGTGCGTTCAATCAAATAGCGCAAACCAATGAAATCACTTTTACACTGGATTGCCGGGACCGGGAGTTTCAGGCTTGGTATGATAAAGTGCTGCTTGAGAAGGTCGTATTCAATTTATTATCCAATGCATTCAAGTATACTCCTTCCGGTAAAGACATACGTATGTTGGTGAAATGTATTCCGGCGGGAGAGTTGGAAGAATTGTATCGAAAAGATGTTGTCCCTTCTGCCCTGTATATGATGTTGCAGGTTGTGGATGCCGGTTGTGGAATCCCACCGCAGGAACGGGATAAGGTGTTCACACCTTTCTACCGGGTACCTGAAACGGCAGGGGTAAATGTACCGGGTACAGGTATCGGGCTTAGTCTGGTGTATTCCATTGTGAAGCTGCATAAGGGAGTGATCCGTATTGAAGACCGGGAAGATGGGACGGAAGGAGCGCGGTTCATTGTTTTGCTGCCCGTTTCCCGTGAAGCTTTCACTGAGGAAGAGACGGATTCCATGCCTGTGGAAACAATTGGCGATACGGCATTTGCACAGCCGGTGGAGAAACCGCAAACATCTCCTATTGAAGAAATCGCACCTAAAAAGCCGGTGGTTCTCTTGGTGGAAGATGACAAGGACGTACGGGATTATCTGCATAAGTCCTTGGAAAATGACTATGAAATCATTGAAGCGGCAAACGGTGTAAAAGGATATGATAAGGCAGTACAATTCTTCCCTGATTTAGTGCTGAGTGATATTATGATGCCTAAGCGGAATGGGCTTGAACTCTGCTCCATGATTAAGAATGATATTCGTATCGGACATATCCCGGTAATACTGATGACTGCACGCTCCATGGTGATGCATATCAGGGAAGGTTTTGAGGCAGGGGCGGATGAGTACGTGATTAAGCCTTTCAGTATGGATGTGCTTCGGATACGTATTCAGAGCCTGTTGCAGTCGAGAGAGCAATTAAAGAAACTGTATGGCAAACGCTTCTCGCCCGAAGTGGTAGGTGTAAGTACTACCTCGGCGGATGAACGCTTCTCACAGAAGCTGTATGAGATTATAGAGAAGAATATATCTGACCAGAATCTGGGTATAGAGATGCTTTGTGACCAGATCGGTATTAGTCGCGCCAATCTCTATCGCAAAATCAAAGCTATATCCGAGCTTTCGCCCACGGAACTGATACGTAATAAGCGCTTGGAGGTGGCCTTGCGTTATCTGAAGGAAACGAATATGAGTGTTTCGGAAGTGGCAACTTTGTTGGGATTCAACAGTCATTCCTATTTCTCTAATTCGTTTAAAGCATTCTATGGGTTCACACCTACCGAGTTCGTACAGATGAACAGTGCGAACAAAGAGAAGATGTAAGACGAAAAATAAGATTTAAGGCGGAAAGGAGTTTCCGCCTTTTTTGTCTCAAACGGTTCTCACTACCGTCTCAAAATGCTTACTACATTTGTTTTGAGACATTATTGCAAGTCAATGATACACGATTTATAACCCTCAGACCGGTGATGCCCTATCTTTGTGATGTGAAAAACAAGCTTAATTCAATCACTATGAAGTATAAAAGTCGTAGCATCGCAAAGGTTATAGTACCTGTATTTTTAGTGGTATCTCTATTTGCATTTACTACTCATACCACGGAACAGCCGGAAGGAACTCCATTGTTTATAACGGGTATCACTCCTTATAAATCTGGAATGATCGTATCTCAGAAGGGCGTTCAGAAGGTTTCTATTTATTCATCAGATTATAAAGAACGCTTGCAAGAGTGGGAACTGGATGAAGTCCCTACCGGAGTTGCTACAGATGGAGAACAGATTTATGCAACGGTGGCAGGTGAACATAAGAATGGTGTTTATTTCCTGTCTGCTTCCAATCCTTCGGAAAAAGTCTTTGTGGAAACAGCATCCGGTGCCTGCGCTCCATTGGTAAATGCGGGTAACGGCAAGTTATATATTTGCAACCAGTTTGCCGGCACAGTATCAGAATTGGATAAGAATGGAAAGAATGTGGTAAGAACGGTGAAGGTATTGCGTGAACCGAAATCAGCTGTCTTTGATAAAGAAGGAAAACACTTGTTTGTTACTAATTTCCTGCCTATGCAGCGGGCGGATGTGGATACTGTAGCAGCTTGCGTATCTGTGATTGATATGAACAGTTTCCGGAAGATAAAGGATATTCAACTGGCCAACGGAAGTAATGCCTTGCGTGGAATGTCGCTTTCTCCGGACGGGCGTTATTTGCTGGTTACTCATAATCTGGGCCGTTTCCAGGTTCCGACATCCCAATTGCAACAAGGCTGGATGAATACCAGTGCTATCAGTATTGTAAATCTGACTACTCTGAACTTTGAGGGTGCCGTGTTGCTGGATGAACCGGAACGGGGTGCGGCAGGTATATGGGACGTGAAGTGTACGGATGATAAGATTGTGGTCAGTCACTCCGGTACCCATGAGGTCAGTGTGATAGATTATCCCACATTTATTCAGAAGTTTGAGCAGTATCCTCAAAAGGATGCTTTGGCGTATGATTTACGCTTTTTATATGGTATGCGTAAACGTGTAGCGTTGGTAGGCAATGGACCGCGTTGCATGATGCTGAAGGACGGAACGGCTGTTGTTCCTACTTATTTCTCTGATACATTGAATATAGTGGACTTGAATACGGCAAATGTTCAGTCGGTTGCCATGGTGAAGAATCGTACGGAAAACAGAATACAGCGTGGTGAGAAATACTTTAATGATGCGGAACATTGTTTCCAGAACTGGCAGTCGTGTAACGGATGCCATCCGGGCGATGCACGTATGGATGCCATGAACTGGGATTTGATGAATGATGGCATTGGTAATTCGAAAAACTGCAAGAGTATGTTATTTTCCCATGTCACTCCACCGTGTATGATTTCCGGTATTCGTGCTAAAGCGGAGGTTGCCGTTCGTGCAGGATATAAGCTCATTCAGTTTAGTGATTTGCCGGAAGAATTTGCAGAGTGTGTGGATGAGTATCTGATGTCATTGAAACCGGTTCCCAGTCCGTATCTGGTAAATGGTGAACTTTCAGAGAAGGCTAAACGGGGACGTAAGGTTTATGAAAAGTTTAATTGCGACGAATGTCATTCCGGTCCCTATTATACGGATATGAAGATGCACCGTATCGGCGAAGATATCGAATTTGAGAATGGGTGGGATACTCCGACACTGCGTGAAGTCTGGCGTACGGCTCCTTATCTGTTTGATGGACGTGCTGCCACTATGGAAGAAGTGTTCACGGTGCATAAGCATGGCATTGAAAAGAAAATATCAGCTAAAGAAGCGGAAGAACTTGCCGAATATGTGAATTCACTTTAATAGAATAAGAAGACCATGATTACACACGAAAATATAGAGATTATCCATTATTTCCTGTTGGTTGACAAAGCTCCCTTTAAGGTGATGTTGGCACAACTTCTGGTGGAATATAAAGCTATTCATACTCCTGTACGTATAGTGATATTCGATGCGCCGGTGGATAATGAAGAATATATAGCCCGTTTTGCTTGTATCAGGGAAGCGGTGAAAGAGCTTTTCAAAGAGAAACAACCTTCCGTAAGCTATGTGGCACAACCTCCTCAGAGTATGGGATTGGTGATGGAAGTGCATGAAGTGCAACTGACAGAACAAGATCACATTGAATATCGGATGCTGGAAGATTTATCTTATATCATTATCGAAAGAGAAGGTTGTAAACGCCTGTTTCTGAGTGGTGTGACGGGAGATGTACTACATCAGAATATCCGTGAGCAATCTCATGAGGTATTCTCCAGGATAGCCAAGGTCTTGGAAACGGAAGGTATGCCGGTTTCCTCAATCATACGTCAATGGAACTATATTGAAAAGATAACAGCTTGCGATGCAACCGGTCACCAGCATTATCAGGATTTCAATGATGCACGTTCTCTATTCTATAATGGTGTGGAGTGGACTACCGGTTATCCGGCTGCTACCGGTATCGGGACTCAGTGGGGCGGCATTATGATTGATGTGGATGCCTTACTCTGTAAAGATGGAAGTGTCCGGATACTTGGGGTGGATAATCCTTTGCAGATTGCCGCTCATGCTTATTCACAGAATGTATTATTGGGAGAAAAAGATGCGGCTCTTCCTCAAAAGACCACTCCGAAGTTCGAGCGTGCCAAGGCTGTATGGAAAGAGGATCATGGTTTCGTATACGTATCGGGTACAGCCGCTATTCGTGGTGAGCAGAGTCTGGAAGGCGTTGGTATTGAACAGCAAACCCTGACTACCTTGGAGAATATAGAATATCTGGTATCCCGTGATAACCTCAATCGTTCCGGTATTCCTGCTACGGAGAATGCTACCCTTATCACCTTCCGCGTGTATGTGAAATGTTGGGAGGATATGGAAAAAGCAAAACAAGTAGTGACAGAGCGATACCCCGATTTACCTGCCATTTATACTTTAACCGATGTGTGCCGTTCGGAACTATTGATAGAGATAGAAGGAATGGGAGTGCTTTGCTGAGGCTGATTATTAACCATTAAAATAGATAAATACATGAGATTAAAAAAAGTATTAACCCTGGCATTAATTGCCGCCTGCGGTATGGGACTCGCTTCTTGTACGGCAGAATCTAAAAAAACAGAACAAGTTATGACACAGGAAAAGGCAACGTATCAGAAGAAGTACACGAATGCTGACTTCTACAAAGACGGAAAGTTTGACCAGGAAGCTGCTAAAGAAGCATTCCTTGATATGTTTAAATTTTATGGCGTGCCTTACACTCCACTGATGGAGAAAGATATCTGGTTTACAGATTTCGGTTTGGGCGACTTTGAGAATGTAGGTATGGGAGGCATCTTCTGGGTAAACGATCCTGAATATGGCTATTTTGCACATGCTATTTACTTGTTGCCGGGACAGATGATTCCGGAACATGCCCATGTAAAAACGGCATTCCCTGCGAAACACGAGTCGTGGATGGTAAATCACGGTTGGGTTTATAACTTCTCCGAAGTAGGAGATGAAACGCCGAATGCTCCTGCGGTTCCGGCATCCCACGGTCCTATCAAGAGCAAGAATTTCGTGAAACAGAATGTGGGCGATGTTCTCCGTCTGAAAGAACTGGGTACTTTCCACTTTATGATGGCCGGTCCTGAGGGCGCCATTGTAGATGAGTGGGCATGTTACCATGATAATGATGGTCTGCGTTTTACTAATGGACAGGCTGCTTTGTAAATCATTCAATAATTAAGAATACCATGAGAAAGATTAATCATTTTGGAGTACCGACCACCACACCGCAACCGGGTGAGGTATATGCGGAAGGATTGAAGGTATGGCTGACTAACTTTAATGAAAGCCCCAATAAGATAGAATATTTGCGTTTTGAAGAAGGTAGCTGGATGCCTGAGCTGATTCAGAAAGTAGCACATATCGCTTACGAAGTAGATGATCTGGCGGCTGAACTGGAAGGTGCAAAAGTATTGGTTGAACCGATGCCGGGCGGAGAGAATCTGACAATTGCTTTCATTGAAGAAGAAGGTATTGCTTTGGAGTTAATGCAGTTTGATAAATAATCAATTAGTAGAAAGAAACTATGATGAATAAATTCATAAATGATCCGGATAATCTGACAGCTGAATTGCTGGAAGGATATGTAATGGCTTATAGTAACCAGGTAGCCATTGGCGGAGAAAATATTATTGTGCGTGCACATGCGAAAGCTGAAGATAAAGTAGCTGTGATCACTTTGGGTGGTTCCGGTCATGAACCCGCATTAAGCGGCTTCGTGGGCGACGGAATGTTGGACTGCTCTGTAGTCGGTGATATTTTTGCTGCTCCGGGTGCACAGCGTTTGTTCCAGGCCTTGCAGATGTTCAAACGTGAGGCTGGTATCTTGCTTGTGGTGTTGAACCACTCCGGCGATATCATGAGTGCAAACATGGCATGCCAGTTGGCTGAACGTACAGGCATTAAGGTAAAGACTATCCTGACACACGATGATATCAGTGCCGGACTGGATGCACCGGATGAAGATCGTCGCGGTCTGGCCGGTTGTGTTCCTTTGATTAAGATCGTTGGAGCTGCTGCTGAAGAAGGTAAGTCACTGGACGAGATTATTGAAATAGGTGAACGCTTCAATGCACGTTTGGCTACATTGGCAGTGGCTATGAAGTCCTGTACCCATCCGCAAAACGGCATGACCATCTCCGATCTTCCGGACGGTGAAATTGAAATCGGTATGGGACAGCATGGAGAAGGCGGTGGCGGTCGCAAGCAATTGGTTTCTGCCAATGAAACAGCCGAGGAAATGATCGGTTTGCTGATGAAGAAGCTACAGCCGAAAGCCGGTAACAAGGCCTTATTAATCATTAATGGTGTGGGGGCAACTACGCACATGGAGATGAATATCGTTTATCGCAAAGCGCATCAGGTGTTGGAAAATGCCGGCATCGAAGTGGCTGCTGCCCGTATCGGTGAGTTGCTGACCGTTCAGGAACAGGCAGGTTTCCAGATGATTCTTGGTTTGCTGGATGACGATCATATCGATTATCTGAACAATAAAATGTCTAATGCTCCTTATTGGACGACTATCGGTAAATAAGAGATGGATAAACTGACTATAGATGATTTCAAGAAGATGCTTCGTAATGCGCTGGTGTGCATTACGGAGCGCTCCGACGAATTCTCAAAACTGGATGCGGTATTGGGAGATGGCGACCATGGAACAGCTATCGTTCAATCCATGTCCGCCCTTGTTGCTACGGCTGATAAGGGCACTGAATTTAAGTCGATGCTGAATGACATGAGTTTTAACCTGATGCTTGAGATCAGTGGTTCGACCAGCACATTACTGGGTGGATTCTTCCTGGGAATGAGCGACCATGCGGAAGGTGCCGAACTGGATGTGGCGGGTGTAAAGGCTATGTTTGCAGGTGGGCTTGAAGGTGTGAGGAAACAAACAAAAGCAAAACAGGGGGATAAAACAATGATGGATGCCCTGATACCAGCGGTGGAAGCCATTCAGGCTTGTGATTCCGCTGATGTGAAGGCTATCCTGACAGCGGGTGCCGAAGCTGCTGTGAAAGGTGCTGAAGCTACTAAAGATATGAAGGCAAACTTCGGACGTGCCCGTAATTACGGCGAACGCTCTATCGGTTATGCGGATTCAGGGGCTTCATCCTGGTCGTGCATGTTTGATGCGTTTGCAAAAGCTTTATAGTAAATAACTAATGAAAAGATAAGAAATGGCTGATTTAGATGATTTAAGAGAAGGCTGCAATTTCGGTTTGGGGGTAGCTTCTACTAATAATAGTTTTCATGTGAAGGGAGCGGAACATCTTCCGTGGGGTATGAAGGATCGTTTATCACGCATCTTCAATCCGAAGACAGGCAGAACCGTGATGCTGGCATTTGACCATGGTTTCATTATGGGACCGACATCCGGTTTGGAACGTATCGATTTGAATATCGTTCCGTTGATAGAATATGCGGACTGCCTGATGTGTACACGCGGCATTCTCCGTACGGTGATACCGCCCAGCACCAATAAACCTATTTGCCTTCGTTCGGATGCCGGTACTTCTATTCTTACAGAACTGAATGACAATGTCTTGATTGACGTTGAAGATGCGATACGTATGAATGTATCGGCCATGGCAATCATGTTGTCTATCGGTGATGCAGCCCACGAAGCAAAAACGGTTGCCAACCTGTACAAGGCAGTGGATAAAGGTACCCGTTACGGAATACCGGTGATGGGAGTGACGGCTGTAGGTAAAGATATGGCACGTGATGCCCGTTATTTCGGTTTAGCTTCCCGTATTGCTGCCGAGAATGGGGCGAATATCGTGAAGACCTATTATTGTGATGGTTTTGAAAAGGTGGTGGCAGCATGTCCTGTTCCTGTAGTGATTGCAGGCGGAAAGAAACTTCCTGAACTGGAAGCGTTGGAATTGTGCTATAAGGCAATCAGCGAAGGTGCTTCCGGTGTGGATATGGGACGTAATGTGTTCCAGTCGGAAGCTCCCGCTGCTATGATACAGGCCGTTCATGCAGTAGTACATGAAAACCTGAAACCGGAACAGGCACTCGAACTGTTCAATGAACTGAAGAATAAGTAACACTGATTGCAAGAAGAATGATGAGGGTTTATATAATTATTTGGATCATTCTTTCCATGGGATTTCGGGCGGCAGCACAAGATAAACTCTTGGTTGCCGGTTCCGGAAATCCGAATATCCTGCTGTTGGATAAACAAACGGGAAAAGTGGAATGGCAGCATGCTCTGGAGAAAGGGGAAGAATGTAATGCAGTTGCTTTGACTCAAAAGGGAGAAATCTTGTATTCGTATAAGCGGGGAGCAAAACTCGTGACATGGGACCATCAGGTGGTCTGGGATTATAAAACACCGGATAAGACGGAATTACAATCAGCCACCTTGTTGCAGAACGGTGGTGTACTATTGGGAATATGTGGTATTCCTGCCCAATTCATAGAATTGGATAAGAAAGGCAAAGAAGTAAACAAAGTAACATTGAACCTGGAAGTGGAAAGACCCCACAGCCAGTTTAGACAAGTATTCCAGCTCCGGAACAGCAATTATCTGATACCGGTAATGGCGAAACAGAAAGTGCTGGAAGTAAACCGTAAAGGGAAGATCATCGCTGAACATCAGATTGACGGCAAGGTATTCTCGTCTCTTGAACTTCCTGACGGAAATCTGCTGTTGCCTTGTGGCGACAATCATTATTACATCGTGATCGACCGCAAGACAGGCGAAGAGTTGAAACGGGTGAATGCACTGGATATTGAAGGAGTTGCTTTATTGTTTGTAGGGCAAATCCTGCAATTAAAGAATGGGAATCTATTGATTTGTAACTGGTACGGACATACGAAAGATACCACGGTGGATGAACCGCAATTGATAGAGATAGATAAAAACGGTAAAGTGGTGTGGAGCTTGCATGATAAGAAGAATGTCGGTAAGATATCCGCTGCCTGCTATATAGACAATTTCCGCTTACCGGACTTAAAATAGGAGATTAACTTTAGAACAAAGTATTATGAATAAGAAATTATTAGTAATGTCTGTATGCATTGCCTTGTCGCTTCCCACTATGGCACAGCGAAGGGCGAGTGCGAAGGTGAAAGCGCCTGCTACGTGGGCGGAAAGCATTGCTGCGGCTAAGAATCAGGCCCATGCGGAAATGCAAAAGACCTGTTTGCCGATTGCATCGAAGGTAATTGAGGCAAAAGAGGCGGCAGTGCCTTTCTCGGCGGATATAACCGGACTGGATGAAATGGTGCTTTATACCTGGGGTACTGTAGATGGTACAGGAGATGATCAGGCTGTATGGGCAAATGCTAAATTAGTGGCGGCAGATGGCTCTTCTGTTTGGTTGAACGACCTGAAAAGTACTTTCAAGAAAACAGGTAGCGGCAGTCTGCGTTTTAATGAGAATGCCAAGGGACAGGATGTAGTCATGAAAGGCAAAACCTATAAACGCACGATCATGGCAAATGCCAATGCGCAAATCGTGGTTCCTCTGGATAAGAAATATACCCGCTTTGAGGCGGAGATCGGATTGGAGAACCGTTCTTCTGCAGGTACGGTGATTTTCCGTCTCCAAGGGATTACCGGTGCGGAAGCTGCTTCGGATATTGTTGCTAAATATCCGACTGAGGCTACTTTGTTTCTGCCATTCGGCGGAAGCGATATGAAAGCACTGGTTACGACCCATGATGCCGGTATCGAAAAGCATATAGCGACGGAAGTTATTAATTTGCTGAATGATAAATCCTATTTTACAGCCCAGGTTGCCCAGATTGCTTCTAAACCGACCTTGGACGATCAGGTTATCGGCTATTTAAATCTGGCACAGGAGGCTATGAAAGTATATCAGTTGCAGGAGTCCCTGAGTTGGCTGAATATGCGTGCCATTGAAGAAGCTTATAATGATATGGCAAAAGATGCCGGTTATGATAAGAATACGAATCAGGCCAGGCTTGCTGAACTGAAGCTACTGACCGGAAAAGGATTCTCCGGCATTTATAAGAATGAGGCTTCTGCCCTGGAAGCTGCCAACAAAGCTTTGCAACTGAAGCGTGATATCTTGCTGGCAAATACAGCGTTGGATATGGATAAGATCATTGTCGGTCGTTACAAGATAGGTACTTCTGCCCGTCAGGTGAATCCGCGTGCTCTGGGTACTCAGAATAACAACTGGTCTAACCAGACTTCCGCTCCACGCGGTGGTTTTAATGCTGAGATTGCAGAGTTATCCAACTTACGTGGAGATGTTAAGACTCGTACTATCTTTAAACCTACCAACGGTTCTTCTGTTCCTGATTTGAAACTACATTGGGATGCTGAACGCCTGATGTTCTCTATGGTAGATACCGACCGCCGCTGGCAAGTATTTGAAGTGAAACTGGATGGTACCGGTTTGAAGAAGCTCATAGAAACCCCGGAAAAAGATCTGGAATTCTTTGATGCCACTTATTTGCCTTCCGGCAAGCTTATCGCTGTATCCAATATCGGTTATAATGGTGTACCTTGTGTGAATGGTAATGATGAGGTAGGTAATATGTGCTTGTATGATCCGAAAGATGGTTCTTTGCGTCGTCTGACCTTTGACCAGGATGCTAACTGGGCGCCAACGGTTATGAATAATGGCCGTATCATGTACACACGTTGGGAGTATACGGATTTGACTCACTATTTCTCCCGTTTTGTAATGCACATGAATCCGGACGGAACGGAACAGAAGTCTTTGTATGGTAGTGGTTCTTACTTCCCGAACAGTACGTTCGATGCCAAACCGCTGCCAGGTGGTTCATCACAGTTTATCGGTGTGATTTCCGGTCATCATGGTGTGACACGTTCCGGCCGTTTGATGTTGTTTGATCCTTCAAAGAGCCGTAAATCAGAGAAAGGTATGTTACAGGAATTGCCTTTCCGCGATCGTAAGATAGAACCGATTGTAAAAGACCGTTTGGTGGATGGCGTATGGCCTCAGTTTATCAAGCCTTATCCATTGACGGATAAATATTTCCTGGTTACTGCTAAGCTGAATGAAAGTGCCCTGTGGGGAGTCTATCTGATTGACATATACGATAACCTCACGTTGATTGCCGAATTTGAAGGGGAAGGTCTTATTTGCCCGACTCCGGTTGTGCAGCGTCCGGTACCTCCGGTGATTCCTGAAAAGATTAATCTGGCCAGTAAAGAGGCTACCGTATTCATTCAGGATATATACGAGGGTGAAGGCCTGGAAGGTGTGCCCCGTGGTACAGTAAAAGCATTCCGTGTGCTTGCTTATGAATATGCTTATAACAGAACTCCGTCCGACCATTGGGCGCAAGGCGTTCAGAGTGGTTGGGATATCAAGCGTTTGTTGGGTACCGTTCCTGTAGAAGAAGACGGTTCTGCGATATTTAAGATTCCTGCCAATACCCCGATCTCATTGCAGCCGTTGGATTCGGAAGGACGTGCCATTCAGTGGATGCGTAGCTGGCTGACCGGTATGCCGGGAGAAACTGTTTCTTGTGTAGGTTGCCACGAAGACCAGAATCAATTGCCTATACCGAAACGTGTGAAAGCTTCGGCTATGGCGCCCCATGAAATTACGAAGCCGGAAGGTGGAGTACGTTCTTTCACTTTCGATCTGGAAGTACAACCTGTGCTGGATCGTGCTTGTATCGCCTGCCACGATGGTTCCAATAAACTGGCTGACTTTACAGGTGGGAAGATAGATAAGTTCTCCGGTTTCGGAGTCAGTTACTTGAATCTGCATCCTTATGTGTACCGTCAAGGTCCGGAAGCGGAGATTGAAGTACTCGATCCGTATGAATATCATGCTTCCGTGAGTCCGTTGATCAAGATATTGAAGACGGGACATCATGGAGTGGAACTGACTGACAAAGAATGGCAAGCTCTGTACAACTGGATTGACTTCAATGCTCCTTATCATGGCAAGTTTAAAGCCAATGAATTTAAGGGAGTGGAACAAATCAGCCGCCGTACGGAATTGACGGAGAAATATGCCCGCTCCGGTGTAGACTGGCAGGCTGAGATCCGGTCGTATGCTAAATACTTGGAAGGACAAGAGAAACCGGCTCCAGTGAAACCGGAAAAGAAGGAGTATAAAGACAAGGATGTAAAAGTCAAAGGCTGGCCGTTTGATAAAGCCGCTGCCCAGACTATGCTTGCCAAAGAAGGAGAAACGAAAATGAGCATTGAATTAGCTCCGGGTGTAAAGATGAATTTTGTCCGTGTTCCTGCCGGTTCATTTGTGATGGGTAGTAACAGAGGTCATTCCGATTACTCTCCTGCTCATAAGCAAGTTGTGAAGAAAGGATTCTGGATGGGTGAGATCGAAGTCAGCAATGAACAGTTCCGCACAATCTTCCCGGAACATGACAGCCGCTTCATCCGCCAATTATGGAAAGACCATGTACACCAAGGCTATCCTGCCAATAACCCTGAACAGCCTGCTATCCGTGTGAGCTGGGAAGAGGCAATGGCATTCTGCAAGAAACTGAGTGAAAAGACCGGTAAGACTGTTACTCTTCCTACCGAGGTTCAGTGGGAGTGGGCCTGCCGTGCAGGTAGCGACGGTGAGTTCTGGTATGGTTCTTTAAACACAGACTTTGGTAAGTTTGAGAATCTGGCTGACAAGCATTTGAATCTGATGGCGGTAAAAGGAGTGAATCCGATGCCGATGCGGGAAAATGATCCTTGGTACAAGTACTACACTTATCAACCTAAAGAAAATGGTGTGGATGACGGCAATATGCTGATGGTGAAAGGCGGTGGATACCAGGCTAATGCGTGGGGACTCTATGATATGCAGGGTAATGTTGCCGAATGGACATCCTCTGATTATCTGCCTTATCCTTACAATGAAAAGATGCAAGGTACGGGTACGGAGAAAGTGGTTAGAGGCGGATCATGGAATGATCATCCGAAAGCGTCCACCACATACTACCGCAGATCGTATCTGCCTTGGCAGAAAGTATATAATGTAGGCTTCCGTGTGATTATCGAAGATTAGAGAATAAGCTACACCAGCTACGGGCTACAAGCTACGAGTGCCTTTTGGCGTGTTATTTATAGACTATCTCAATTCCCCTCCTCCCGGGAGGAGGAGAACTGAGATACTTCGGTTACTATGCCGAAAGGTACTCGTAGCTTGTAGCCCGTAGTTGTTGTAGCTACTATATAAGTAAATATGAAAACTATAGGTTTAGTGGCCGGTCCGTGTAGTGCGGAAAGTCGTACACAGATGTTGGAAACAGCAAGAGGACTGAAAGAGATGGGCGTTGGCATTCTGCGTGCCGGCTTGTGGAAGCCCCGTTCGCGCTGTGGAACATTTGAGGGAGTTGGCGAAGAAGGACTGGACTGGATGCGAGAGATACAACAGGAACTGGGACTTCGGGTTATGACTGAGGTGGCACTTCCCTGCCACGTGGAAGCTGTACGGAAAGCCGGTCTGGATATGATCTGGATTGGTGCACGTACTACGGTCAACCCTTTTATGATGCACGAACTGGCAGAATCCCTGCGCGGGTGCGATATGCCGGTATGGGTGAAGAATCCTGTATGTCCCGACGTAGACTTATGGATTGGTGCGGTAGAACGCCTTCAACAGGCCGGACTGAAAGACATCCGTATCATTCATCGTGGCTTTTGCACGGTAGATAGTTCTCCTTACCGCAATGCCCCCCTTTGGGAGTTGGCGGAACGTTTTCATACTCATTTTCCTGAATTGCCTTTTTACTGTGATCCGAGCCATATCGGAGGAAAACGTGAATTATTGGCGGCTATTTGCGAGAAAGCCATATCTTTGCACGCCGACGGTCTGTTTATCGAGTCGCATTGCTGTCCGCAGAAAGCTCTTTCTGATGCTGCCCAGCAACTGACGCCACCGGCACTGGCGGAATTGTTGGCTACGTTGAATGTTTCAATAGAATGACAGATAGATCATAAAACAATTGAAAGGATATATCCGCACATGAAAAAAGTAAGCTCCTCCCTGAAAGCAATGTTCACCTCGTGGAAGATAACATTGATATTGCTGGTGCATTATGTGATCCTGCTGGCTGCCGCAACTTTTGTCGAGAAGGCGCAAGGGACGGCGATGGCAAGGGAAATAATCTATAACAATCCGCTTTTCTATCTTCTGCAATTTCTTTTGATTCTCAATTTCTGTGCTACTGCCTGGCAAGCCCGTCTGTGGAGCCAGCGCAAATATGGAGTCTTACTGTTGCATATCTCCTTTATTGTAATCCTGGTGGGAGCATTGGTTACCAATATGTTTGGTTTTGAGGGCATTGTGCATATCAGGGAAGGAGAAACCGTGTCCCATATGCGTACGACGGAAGATCAACGCCCGTTGCCTTTTTCCATCCGCCTGGATGATTTTAAGTTAGTTCGTTATCCCGGTTCTCACAGCCCTTCTTCTTTTGAGAGTTTCCTAACCATTCATACGGAAGAGGGAGAACGAAGTGAACACATCTACATGAATAAGGTGATTTACGAGCAGGGATACCGGCTCTACCAGTCCTCCTATGATGCCGATGAACAGGGCACCATCTTGACAGTCAATAATGATACGGCAGGAACAGGTATTACGTATGCCGGATATCTGCTGCTGCTTGCCGGTATGTTGCTGACCCTGGCAGATAAAAAGTCCCGTTTCCGCCAACTGGCAAAACAATTGAAACGGGTGACTCCTCTTTTGTTACTGGCTTTTCTTCCCACCCTTTCCTTTGCGCAAAAGGCTGAAACGGAACATCTGTTGAAGAATACCATCCCTGCCGAACAGGCTGAGCAATGGGGACGAATGCAGATACAATGTCCTACAGGCCGTATTGAACCTGTAGATACTTATACGGACAAACTCTTGCGCAAGATCTACCGTAGCGATACTTTCGAAGGACTTAGTTCCGAACAAGTCATTATCGGTTTTCTTATGAATCCGTCTTACTGGGGAAATATTCCTTTTATCCGCCAGACTAATAAAGAATTACCGCAAGCCTATTCTCTGCCCGAAGGTAAATACATCCGTTTCTTTGATGTATTCAGTGAAGATGGCAGCTATCTGATTTCCGATGCCGTAGACAAGGCATATTCCCGTCCGGCAGCCGAACGTTCGCGGCTTGAAAAGGACCTGTTGAAGCTGGATGAAAAGATTAATATCCTGTATTCCTTGCAACAAGGAAAGATGTTTGCACTGTTCCCGTTGCCGGGAGATACGAGTGGCAAATGGTATTCTCCGGGAGATGATTTAAGTGTGTATTCCGGGAAAGACTCTCTGTTCGTATCGAAAATCATGCCGTGGTATCTGGGAGAGGCTTCTGATGCCTTGCGTACCGGTACATGGGAGAGCGCAGGAGAGGTACTTTCCATGATGAACGTGTATCAACAGAAGCAGAGCGCCACACCTTTGCTGACGGAGAAGCAAGTGTCGTGGGAATTGTTTTATAATAAAGCACGTTTGTTCTTTTGGTCGGCTATGGGTTATATGGCGGTCGGACTGTTATTGTTGATATTCGTGGTAGGGCAGTTGCTGAAACCCAGACGCTGGGTTAAAACCGCTATCATTCCTTTGGTGGCGTTGGTTGTGCTGATCTTCTTGTTACATACTTCCGGAATCGGTATCCGTTGGTACATATCCGGGCGTGCTCCCTGGGCCAATGCTTATGAGTCCATGATATATGTAGCCTGGGCTACAGCGTTGGCGGGACTTTTGTTTATCAAGCGTTCCTCCATGACGTTGGCTTTGGCGGCTTTCTTCGCAGGTATCATCCTGTTTGTTGCCAACCTGAACTTCATGGACCCCGAAATCACTCCCCTGGTTCCGGTGTTGAAGTCTTATTGGCTGATGATACATGTGGCTGTCATTACGGCAAGTTATGGCTTTTTCGGTATCAGTTTCCTGCTCGGTCTGCTTACCCTTGCATTTATGAGTGCCGGTAATCCGTCGAAAGTAGCCTTGTTGCAGCCCCATATCCGTGAACTCCGCATCATCAATGAAATGTCCCTGCATATAGGGCTTTATCTGCTGACGGCAGGCATCTTCCTCGGTGCTGTTTGGGCAAATGAGTCATGGGGACGTTATTGGGGCTGGGACCCTAAAGAGACTTGGGCATTGATTACGATGGTGGTTTATGCTTTTATCCTGCATGCACGCTTTCTTCCCGTCCTCCGTTCCGATTATGCATTCAGTGTCATGTCCGTACTGGGCCTTGCTTCGGTACTGATGACTTACTTCGGTGTGAACTACTACCTGTCCGGTCTTCATTCGTATGGCGGAGGTGATACACCGCCGGGACTGACTGCCGTCTTCATTACGTATGCCTGTGCTTTTGCGCTGATGATTTATGCAGGGTATAGGCGGGTGCGTTTTGGAAAATGATAGTTAGAGAGGGAGATAGGTCCGCGTCGTCCGCGTACCCATTCATCCCTAAATTATCATTTATATAACTCCTCAATTTCCCTTCTGACAAGTGTGCCGTTTCTTAACGTCTTACACTTCCCTTCCTACCCTTGTTATACCTTCCTACAGCCTAAGGATGAAGTATACATATCGCATGATATACGAAATTATATCAATCGATATATTAAATTATACCATTCCATATATTTATTTATATCACTCGGTATAAATAAATATACCACTCGATATAATTTAGTATATGCATCGATATAATTTAATATATCAGAACATATATAAACTTCTTCCTTACCCTTTCACACACTTTAACCGCCACTACCATCATACTCTCACACGCATTGCCTACCTTTACCTCTCTGAATAAAACTTTTCCATCATTATGGCTAAATACAAGAAACGTGTAGAATGGGGTGTCCGCCTCCAGCACTACAACCTGAAAGAAGGTGACGACCTCCATCCCCGTGCCGTACTGCGGGGCACACTCGATGTACACGACCTGGCACTTATCCTCGAAGAAAACAGCCGGGGTATCTACCGTGCCGCCGACACCGAACTGATTGTAAACCAACTCATGTCCGTTGCCCGCGACGCGCTTGTAGACGGCTATGCCCTGAACACGTCTATGGGACGGCTCACCCCCGTCGTGCGTGGTATGTGGAATTTCAACCGCATCAACCCTGCCGCCCGTGCACAGAACCAGGCATCGCTCTCTTACGCCTTGAGCACCGAACTGAAAAAAGCATTTGAAGACCCTCTCTTCCACGTAGAAAACTCCCTTCAACAAGGCCCCTCCATCTTCGATATACGAGACATGGAAAGCGACACGTACAATGAACGCCTCACTCCCGGAGGTTACGTTCTTCTCAAAGGACGCCTGCTGCTGATGAACGGTGATTCGCCCCTGCGCGGAGTGGAACTGCTGGATGCGGAAACTGAAGAAGTGATACACCATTTCCCTGCCGCAGAGCTGGGGAGTATGAACACCCGTTCGCGCCTTTTCTTCCGTCTGCCCAAAGATTTGCCCGATGGAACCTATCGCCTGGCCGTCAGTTCGCAGTGCTGCACCAAACCTACACCGCTGAAAGAACCGGTACGGTGGGTGGACCATAAAGTGCTTAGGGTGGGCGAGGAACCGGCAGAAGAGGAAGATGCTGTGAGATAGGCCTATATACGCTATTTTGAGCTAATAGTTCAAGCTTTTGGAACGATCTTTCAAACCCTTCAGACCCAAATTCCCTAATTTTGCCATAGTTATTAATCTGCTAACAATACTATGGAATGAAGACGCACAAGATCTTACTTATCCTATTTGCCGCCTTTTCAGGCTGGTGTGGAACAATGAACGCCCAGGATACTGATTTGAAGAAACGTATGAAAGATGCCGATCCGAAAGTGATAGGTACGCGTATAGTCAATAAGTTCCTGGTCACCCCTCATACCCGCTTTGGAAATCCGCGGGCGGAAAAAGCTCCCAATTATGTGACTTATCCTGATGCCTGCACCTGGTTGGGCGCCTTATGGTTCAGCAAAGCCGTGAAGAATAAAGATATGCAGCAGCGGCTGAAGGAACGCTTTGAACCCTTGTTTACTACAGAAAAGAATATGCTTCCCCGCATGGTGCACGTAGACTATAACGTGGTAGGCGCTGTTCCCCTCGAAATCTATATGCAGAAGTTGGGCGACCGGAAATATTTCGATCTCGGAATGAAATATGCCGATACCCAATGGGAAGTTCCTGCCGATGCCAAGCCGGAGGAGAAAGCGTATGCCGAACAAGGCTATTCCTGGCAAACGCGTGTATGGATTGACGACATGTTTATGATAACCACCATACAGTCGCAAGCCTATCTGGCTACGGGTGACCGGAAGTATATAGACCGCGCCGCTGCTGAAATGGCGATGTACCTGGAGAAGATACAACGACCGAACGGCCTTTTCTATCACGCCCCCACAGCTCCTTTCTTCTGGGCACGTGGCAATGGTTGGATGGCTGCCGGAATGTCCCGTCTGCTTTCCGTACTTCCGAAGGATAATCCGAACCGTCCGGTTATTATGGAAGCCTATAAAAAGATGATGGCTACCTTACTCGAAAATCAGGACCCCGATGGAATGTGGCACCAGTTGATCGATGAACCCGCTTCGTATAAAGAGACTTCCGGCACGGCAATGTTCACCTATGCCATGCTGGTGGGTGTGAAACACGGTTGGCTCGATAAGAAAACCTATGCTCCTGCCGCCACAAAAGGATGGTTGGCATTGGTTTCATATATCAATGATGAAGACGAGGTAACAAACGTATGCGAGGGAACCAATATTAAGAATGACAAGAACCATTACATGAACCGAAAACAAATCACCGGTGACCTGCACGCTCATGCTCCATTGTTATGGTGCGCTACGGAGTTGTTGACGAAATAAGCCTATCACATTTTTTTTGACCTATGAGAAAACATATTCTTTTGCTGATAACCTTGTTGGCAACCCTGGAAGTAACCGCGCAGAATAATGAGAACTTCTATTTCTCAAACCTGAATCTGAAAGATGGTTTGTCTCAGATATCTGTGCTTAAAATATTCCAGGATACCAAAGGTTTCATCTGGTTTGGTACGCGCAACGGATTGAATCGTTATGATGGCAGTGAGTTCGTGATCTATAAACATGATCCGAAGGACTCTCTGACCCTGAGTGATAATCATATCTGGAGTTTAGCCGAAGATAACGACCGCAATTTGTGGATTGGTACGGCACGCGGATTGAATAAACTCGACCTGAAAACCAACCGTATCAAACCGTTTGTTGACGAACGATACGGTGCTTTTGCCAAAAGTGAAGTACGCTGCCTGACGGTAGACTCCCGTAATCGCCTTTGGATAGGAACTACCAAGGGGCTGTACCTGTATGTGCCTGCAATGGATGTATTTCAGCGTATAGACCTGAACGGGAAGATCAAAGATGAATTTATCTCTGTAGTCTACGAAACGAAGCAGCATCAGATTCTGATAGGTACTTCTACGAAAGGCCTGTTTGTCTGCGATATGAACATGAAAGTGCAACGGCAGCTGACCACCCGGACGCCGGGACTTCATCTGCTTGGCAATAGTATCTCTACTATCTATGAAGATTCAAACGGAACGTTATGGGTGGGAAGCGGACTGAGCGGATTGTATCGCATAAACTTTGAGAAAGAGGAAATGGTGACCTATCATAAGGGTAACAGTATTCTGACGAGCAATAGCGTCAGAGCCATATCAGAGTTGCGCGGAATGTTGCTTATCGGTACATTCGACGGGCTATATACCATCGATCTTTCTACTAATTCTTTCTGGAAACATACGGATGCTTCCCTTGAAAAGGGGAATCTGAGCCACTTTTCCATTTATTCATTGTTTGTAGACAGGAGTCAGACGGTATGGGTGGGGACGTATGCTGGCGGAGTGAGTTTCTCCAGCCGCTTTAACAACCGCTTTGATTTCCATGATCCTGCTACGGTGTTTGATGCATTGTTTGGGATATACGGTTGTATGGTTTCCACTCCCGGCGGTTCTTTATATATGGCAACGGAGGGCAGAGGGCTGCTCGATTATAATCTGGAAAACAGGCAATATGCATATTATCCGATAGATAAAGCTTCAAAGTTGCAGTACAGTCAGAATATTATAAAAGGGCTTCTGTTGGAAGATGATATACTTTGGTGCGGAACGAATAAGGGATCTATCTATCAATTCAATACCCGTACTAAGAAATATACGTTCTATTATCAGCTGCCGGGGGAAATGTCCATTTACTCCATGCTTCGTGATAAGGATGATAGTCTGTGGATTATAACTTCCGATTCGCGTATGGGAGTGATGCGCTTGTCGGATAAAAAGGAACTTCAGAAACACTTTCCTATTAATGGCGGAAAGGACAGTTGTCTGTTTGCCAGTTCGCGCTGCATACTGAAGTTGCGTGATGGGGTAATGTTGATTGGCAGCCGTAATGATGGTCTGATAAAGTACGATGTAAATAGGGAAGAGGTGGTTTACTATGATACGGATGAGAAAGAGCCTCATCGGTTGCTTAGTAATTATGTGACGGGTATTGTGCGTGATAGTTCCGGTCGTATCTGGATTGGTACGTTCGGCGGCGGTATTGCTTTGTACGAGGAAGAAAAAGGAATCGTAAAGACCGTAACGAAGGAACAGGGATTGATAGAGAATGATATTTGCTCCATTGTGGAAGATAGCGATAATAACCTATGGATCAGTGCGAGCAATGGCATCTCAAAATACAATCTGAAGACAGAGGAGTTTACCAATTACAATTCTCTGAATGGCATCGGAGTCTATGAGTTTACTCCCCATAGTGGTTTATTACTGCCCAATGGAGAAATCTGCTTTAGCGGTAACAATGGCTTTGTGACCTTTAGTCCGCAGGAGTTGCAATTAAATTCTTTTGTACCGCCATTGGTGTTCACGAAATTGGTAGTGAATAACCAAGTGATTGAACCGGAAGATGAAACCAGAATATTGGACACCGTGCTGGACGGTATGGAAGAAATAGAGTTGAGTTATAATCAGAATAATATTTCTATCGGTTACTGTGCACTGAACTTTGTTTTTGCCCGGCAGAATCAGTATGCCACTTTCCTGAAAGGCTACGATAAAGATTGGAATTATATTGGCAATCGTCGGGAAGCCTACTATACAAACTTAAGTCCGGGAACCTATGTATTTGAAGTGAAGGCTTCTAATAATGATGGAGTCTGGAGTCAACAGACACGTAAGATACGCATCATTGTGCATCCACCCTTGTGGAAAACCTGGTATGCTTACCTGTTTTATGCCATTGCTTTTGTCTTTATAATGACACTCATCATGTATTATATATCGAAGAAGCAAAAGCTGGAGCGTGAATTGCAATTCAAACAGAAGGAGAAACTGCAACTGGAAGAGTTCCATCAGGCGAAGATACGTATGTTTACCAATTTCTCCCATGAACTCCGCACTCCGCTTACATTGATTATTGCACCTTTACAGGATCTGGTGTCTATGCCGGAATTCTCTTCCAGTGTGAAGAATAAGCTGAGCCTGATATTCAGTAATGCTCAACGCCTATTGCTGCTCGTGAATCAGTTGATGGATCTGCGCAAGAACCAGGAGGGTAAGTTGAAATTGCATATTGCCAAAACGGATATGAATCTGTTCCTGCAAGAGATTTACTATGCCTTTAACCATCTTGCAGCAAAGAAATCCATAGAATTTACTTTTGAGAAGAGTGAAGAGAGAATGTCGGCATGGTTTGATAAGTCTATCGTGGAAAAGGTGGTCTTTAATCTCTTGTCCAATGCGATGAAGTTTACTCCGAATAATGGTAAAGTTGTGTTCTCATTGTCCCGGTGTACCTTTGCCGAACTTCCGTCGGAACAGCAGGCGGAATTGAATAAGATGCCTGCTGATACCAGGTTTGCCTGTCTCTCGGTTACCGATTCCGGGAAGGGTATTACGGAGGAAGATATGAAGAATATATTTGCACCTTTTTATCAGGGTGAAGATGATAATAAAGAGAATGTGGGTACGGGTATCGGTCTGAGTCTGACACGCTCAATCGTGCTTCTGCATAAAGGCACTATTTCCGTATCCCATAATCAGCCTACGGGTACGATCTTCAAAGTTTATATTCCGATCAGCAATTCTGTCTACGGCAAGGAGCAATTGGTGGAGGATGATGAAGAGCAGGTAGTGGAGGACGTTATCCCGTCAGCCAAGGAAATGCACTTTGAGATAGAGAAGAAGTGGACTGTACTTCTGGCGGAAGATAATGATGAAGTAAGAGCTTACGTCAAAGAATGTCTGGATCCTTATTTCTATGTGCTGGATGTAAACAATGGTAAGGATGCACTGGAACTGAGTCTGGAGAAATATCCGGATTTGATACTGAGTGATATCATGATGCCGCAGATGGACGGACTGGAACTGTGTTCACGTGTGAAGCAGGATTTACAGCTTGGGCATATTCCGGTAGTACTGATGACGGCCAAGTCCATGGTGGTTCATATCAAGGAAGGCTTTTCGGTGGGCGCTGATGACTATATCGTGAAGCCTTTCAGTATGGATGTGCTGATTTGCCGTATCAACAGTTTGCTGGAATCCCGTGAGAAACTGAAGAAACTATATGGAAAGAAGTTCTCTCCGGAAGCGATGGGCATCGAGATTGTTTCGGGGGATGATCGGTTTACGCAGAGTTTCTTTGAGATTATAGAGAAAAATATCTCTAATCCGGAGCTTGGAGTGGACTTGTTGAGCCAGGAGTTAGGTCTGAGCCGTGCCAACCTGTACCGGAAACTGAAAGCGGTAACGGAACTTTCTCCAACAGAGTTGATACGTAATAAACGTTTGGAAATAGCTGCCAAACTTTTGTTGGAATCCAGTTATACGGTTTCTGAAATATCGGTCTACACAGGCTTCAATAGTCATGCTTATTTCACCAACTGCTTCAAGTCATTTTATGGCTATTCACCTTCAGAGTGGGTACAAAGGCATAATGATAAGGGAGAAACTCCCAAATAGCTTCTGTTTTGCATATCGTTTGGAATAGAATCTCAAATGAATAAGACAATATTGAAAGTTGCGCTAAGATAAATCGCCTATCTTAGCGCAATCTTTTTATGGAGAATTTTATCTTTAAATCAATATCAACATTAGTAAGAATAACTATTATGAAATTTAAAACAGGATTAGTATCATTATTGGTCGTATGTGGAGCATGCAGCCAAGCGACAAAAGAAACGGATGTCGTAAAAGACAGTTTTGATTTTGCCGGACAGCAGTTGAAGTATGCATTTACGCAAATAGACTCTGCTAAAGCAAGCATGCCGGAGGAACAACTGAAAAGAAAACCGGTTTCTCCCCGCACGATAGAAGATAACGGTGCCTTGCGCCTGGTAGCATCAAGAGACTGGACCAGTGGTTTCTTTCCCGGTGAATTGTGGTATATGTATGAGTATACACAAGATGATTTCTGGAAGAAGCAGGCACAGACATTTACTGCTAATATCGAAGATCAGAAAACGAATGGCGGAACGCATGACATGGGATTCAAAATGTACTGTAGCTTTGGTAACGGTTATCGCCTGACCAATGATGCAAACTACAAAGATATCCTGTTGGAATCTGCAGCCACATTGATTACCCGCTATAAGCCAACAATTGGTTGTATCCGTTCCTGGGATCATAGCCGTGACAAGTGGCAATGTCCGGTTATCATTGATAATATGATGAACCTTGAATTGCTGTACTGGGCATTTAAGGAAACGGGTGACTCTGTGTATTATAACATTGCAAATGCACATGCCCGCACTACAATGAAAAATCATTTCCGCGATAATTATAGCTCTTATCATGTAATCGATTATGATACAATCACCGGAGACGTGCTTCATAAGCATACACACCAGGGATACAATCACGAATCTGCCTGGTCAAGAGGTCAGGCATGGGGCTTGTATGGCTATACCATGTGTTATCGTGAAACGAAACTTCCGGAATTCTTGTCGCAAGCTGAGAACATAGCCAATTACATCTTTACCAATCCTACCATGCCGGAAGATATGGTTGCATATTGGGACTTTGATGCTCCGGGTATTCCGAACGAACCGAGAGATGCTTCTGCTGCCGCAGTGATGGCTTGTGCCATGTACGAATTGTCCATGTACAATCCGGAGAAAGCAGCATTATACAAGAAATGGGCGGATACGATTGTTGAGAGCTTAAGCAAGAACTATCGTGCGCAATTGGATGGTGACCGTGGATTCTTACTCTTGCACAGCACAGGTGCGCACAACTTTGAGAGAGATATGCCTTTGGTTTATGCAGACTATTACTTCCTGGAAGCTTTGCTCAAGAAAGCTAAATTAGAGAAAGAAGGTACGGCTATTCTGTAAATGTGGAGAATCAATAGGTATGAGACGTATAATTGCATTGTTAGTGATGAGTTGCTTTGTTGCAGGTACCTTTGCGAAGGTACCTGTGATGGGCAATAAGATCCGGTTAACGGATAACTGGGAGTTTCTCCGTCAGGATGTGGGCAATATCTGGGAACTGGTACGCCCTATAAAGAAAGGCCAGCCGGAGGAACAACCTATATGGACAAAAGTTACGTTGCCCCACTGCTTTAATGCGGAGGATGCTGTCGATCCGGATTTGAATTACTATCAGGGACCGGGGTGGTATAAAACACGCCTGAAGCTGGATAATCCATATCCTGACGGACGGATGGTATTGGAATTCGAAGGAGCGGGACAGAAGACGGATGTATATGTTTATATGACCAAAGTAGGTAGTCATGTCGGTGGATATGATAGTTGGAATGTAGATATAACAGATGCCGTGCGAGCTTTTCTGGCAAGCAAAGATGCTGAACGTTTTGGAGGTGAAATTCCATTGAGTATTCGTTGTGATAATACCCGGGATGCTGAAATGATACCTTCGGATTTATCGGACTTCAATTTGTATGGCGGCATTTACCGTTATCTGAATCTGGTGTATCTTCCGGAAGTCTCCGTGGCTTCTCTCCGGATAGAACCGGCATTGGACGCTAAATTGAAAAAAGGGACGTTAAAGGTATCCGGTACATTCTATAATCCTGCAGATGTGCGTGAAGCACTGGTGGAAGTTACTGTGAAGAATGCTAAAGGTGAAGTGGTATCTACCCGTACGCTGGATAAAATAACTCCGTTGGGAGATTTGGATATGCTGGATATTCAGATTGATAAACCACAGCTCTGGGATGTAGATCATCCGGTATTATATACTTGCGAGGTTACTGTAACTGCCAATGGGCAGAAAATGACAGCGAGTGAACGTTTCGGTTTCCGTTCTTTTGAATTTATAGATAAGGGGCCTTTCATGCTGAATGGAAAGCGCCTCTTGTTGCGGGGAACACACCGGCACGAGGATCATGCGGGAGTAGCTGCTGCCATGACCGAGGAGCAGATGATACAGGAAATGAAAATGATGAAAGAGATGGGGGTGAATTTCATCCGTCTGGGACATTATCAGCAATCTGAAATCATTTTGAATCTTTGTGATGAACTGGGTATTCTGGTTTGGGAAGAAATTCCCTGGTGCCGTGGTGGTGTGGGGAATGAAACTTATCGCGGACAAGCGAAACGTATGTTGACGAATATGATAACCCAGCACTATAACCACCCTTCAGTGATAATCTGGGGATTGGGTAATGAGAATGACTGGCCGAATGACTTTTCTGAATTTGAACAACGCGAGATACGGAGCCTGATGAGTGAGTTGAATACACTGGCACATCATCTTGATGCCGAACGCAAGACGGCAATTCGCCGCTGTGCATTCTGTAGCGATATTGTAGATGTATATTCTCCTTCTATCTGGGCCGGTTGGTATCGTGGGGTTTATACAGATTATCAGCAGATGTCCAAAGAAGAAATGGAGAAGGTAAAACATTTTCTGCATGTAGAGTGGGGTGGTGATAGCCATGCCGGACGTCATGCGGAGGCTACTGCTCCTATACGAAAAGAAGGTGAAAGTGATGGCGATGCGGCTCTGAACGGTTCGGCTCTGGTGTTGAAGAAAGGAGACTGGTCGGAAAGTTATATCGTTAAGCTGATAGATTGGCATTTGAAGGAACAGGAGAATATGCCTTGGCTGACCGGTGCTGCTTATTGGCCGTTTAAGGACTTTTCCACACCGGTGCGTCCGGATAATCCGGTACCATATATGAATCAGAAAGGAGTGGTGGAACGTGACTTTACGAAAAAGGAAAGTTATTACGTATTCCAATCCTATTGGGCAGAAATGCCTATGGTTCATATCTATGGGCATGGTTGGCCTGTGAGATGGGGAGATGTCGATGAAGAAAAAGAGGTCTTGGTTTACTCTAACTGTCCATCGGTGGAACTGTTTGTGAACGGACAAAGCCAAGGGATACGCAAGCGTAATAGTCAGGACTTCCCCGCAGCGGGTTTGCGCTGGAATGTGAAGTTTACTAAGGGGCAGAACACATTGCGTGCTGTGACTGCTGGAAAAGAAGCTCTTGCTGATGAATTGAGCTTTGAATATCAGACCGAGAAGTGGGGGAAAGAACATGCATTCCGGGTAACTTCTACTCCTAAAGAAGATGGAATTGTTGAAGTTGAAGCCCAGTTGGTAGATAGTAATGGTATCAGGTGTCTTGATTCCAGAGTTTTTGTTTCTTTCGATATTGCCGGTGACGGAGAACTGATACAGAATCAGGGCACGGCAACCGGTTCCCGCAAAGTACAGGCACGTAACGGGCGGGCACAAATACGGGTTCGTACGCAAGGTGGTACTTCCTGTGTAGCTGTAAAAGCTGATAAAGTCCAAACATCATTTATAACGGTGCAGTAAGATTATGAAAAAGGTAGGTATGTTATTTTTAGGGATCTGTTCTTTTCTGGCTATTTCGTGTACATCGGATAAAGACGGTAAAGATTTTGTGAAGTGCGTTTTAAAGCAGGGTATACTGGAACGTGCCGCTATGAATATAAAGGAGGAACCGGTAACGGTTACCGCCTTTATAGCGGAACGCAGTGCAGGGGATATACATGATTTTTATTCGGAGGGTGATTATTGGTGGCCGGATACTTTGAACCCTGACGGACCTTATGTGCGTCGGGATGGTGAGACCAATCCGGATAATTTTGTAGCTCATCGTCATGCTATGATACGTTTTAGTTCAATCGTAGGTAATCTGACCTCTGCTTATTTGTTGACTCAGGATAAAGAATATGTAGATGCGATACTGGCGCATGTGCGTGCCTGGTTTGTGAATGAGTCTACGAAAATGAATCCTAACTTACAGTATGCGCAAGCTATTAAGGGAATTGCTACAGGACGTGGTATTGGCATCATTGATACGGTACATCTTATGGAAGTAGCCCAATCGTTATGGCAGTTAGAAAAGCTTGGAGTATTGTCTAAGGATGATATAAAGTCTACTAAACAGTGGTTTGCTGATTATTTGAAATGGATGTTCACACATCAGTATGGCATAGACGAGATGAATGCTAAGAATAATCATGGAACTTGCTGGGTGATGCAGGCTGCTGTATTTGCCCGTTATGCCGGTGATAAGGATATGATGGATTTTTGTAAGCGGCGTTATAAAGAAGTACTTTTACCTAAGCAGATGACGGAAGACGGTAGTTTTCCGTTGGAGACAGCACGTACGAAACCTTATGGTTATTCTTTATTTAATCTGGATGCCATGGCAACAATATGCCAGACGCTTTCGGATAAGAATGATAATTTATGGACTTATACGGCAGAGGAAGGTAAGAATATGGAGAAGGGTATTAATTTTATCTATCCCTATGTCATTGATAAAGAAAGCTGGATTTATACGAAAGATGTAATGTATTGGGATGAATGGCCGGTAGCGCATCCTTTCCTGATATTCGGTGCGCTACAGACTCATAATAAAAATTGGCAGTCAACGTGGGAGAAGTTAGAGCATTTCCCTGTAACCGACGAAGTGGTGCGTAATCTGCCTGTACGTAACCCGTTGATTTGGATTTAATCAATAATGACTATGATAATAACACGGAAAATAATAGTAGGAGTTTGTATCGTATGTGCAGTCGGCACAAGTTATTCTTCTATGGCTCAAAATCGGGTAGTAACTCAACATACAGCCGGTACGGTAGTGGAAGGAGAGGTTACTATGCTGGTTACTCAGGAAACTACTACCCGCTATCGGCGAACTACTTCTCAGGGAGTGCCGGAAGCTAAACTGGGATATACACCCGGAGTAACTCCGGAATATTTAGCTATACCTTTGTCGGAAACAGTGATGACGAGATATCCGGATTATCGGATGGCTTACTGGAAAGATTATACATATGTGCAGGGATACATGTTTGAGGCTATGGACCGTTTGGGACAATTAACAGGTGATAGCAGGTATCTGGAATATATAAAGAAATATATGGATCATTTCGTTGATGAAGCGGGTAATTACAAAGGAGGCGGATTAACGAATCTCGATAATTTTATGACAGGTTCGGCCTTTTGTACATTATACGGGCGTACGGGTGATGAGAAATACAAGAAAGCTGCCTTGCAAATATTGAAAGCTGTGGATCACTATCCTAGTTCCGATGGACAGTTCTGGCACGGAAACCGGAGTCCTAATATGTGGGTAGATGGTGTTTTTATGATGCAGATGTTCCTTATACGTTGTGCACAATATGTGGGGGAAGTTGATTATTGCTATGATGTGGCATGTAGGAATATTATTACTGCTGCCCGTCATTTGCAACGCCCGGATGGACTTATCCTTCATGCATGGACTACAGAACCTGAAAAGGCTGTGTGGGCGGATAAAACTACCGGACTGTCACCGGAGGTATGGAGTGAAGGCATGGGGTGGTACACTTTGGTGGTACCTGAACTACTGGCTTTACTACCCAAAACACATCCGAATTATCAGCAGGTCCTTGATATTTATCTGAAAATGTGTAAAGGACTGAAAGAAGTGCAGGATAAGAAGACCGGCGGTTGGTTTATGGTTGTGGATAAAGGAGATAACCCTTTAAATTTTGTAGATCCATCCGGAACTGCTATGTTTGTATACTCTATTCAGCGTGGTGTAGAGTTAGGGCTCTTAAAAGCAAAGGAATATACTCCGGTTGCATATAGGGGATATCAAAGTCTCTTTCCTTTTATACAGGTGAATGACAGAGGCTTACTGGATGTGATAGGAGCATGTGATGGAGTTGTGATTAAAAAGAATTTTGTAGAATATGTTACTGTTCCCAAAATATTGAATGCCAAAGAGGCTGTTGCTGGTATATTGTGGGCTGCTGTTATAATGGAAACAGAACAACTGAAAAAATAAACAGGAATGAGACTTTTGCGTAATCTGATTATAATTAGTGTATTACTTGTATCTGTTGCTGTACAGGCAAGTGGTGTGGATGAGTTGGTGCGTATCAAGCAAAATTATGCCCGAATGTTGGTTCCTTCCGGTAAAGATCCGTTTGGCTTACTGTCCATCCTTTTGTCTATTCAACCGGAAACTGAGATTTCGGATCAGGTTGTGGTAGAGTTGCATCAGCGCTATCCTTTTGATTTAAAGAAAGTAGAAACCTATCTGTCTTCTTTCACGGAAGCCGGAACATGGCCGGATATTAATTACGATGACAAAAAGCGTTCTGGCTGGGAACCTAAAATTCATGCGGAACGTATTCTGGAGCTGGTAAAGCTCTATAACTCTGATCAGACTTCCTACTATCGTTCTTCGGAGGTGGAAGCGGTTATTCATAAAGCTTTGAATTATTGGTTTACTGCTAAACCTGTATGTTTGAACTGGTGGTATAATCAAATAGGTATTCCTAAAACACTGGGTACGGTTTTTATCTTGTTTGAGAAGCAATTGACCCCTGTGGAGAAACAGAACGCTATAACTGTAATGGAGAATGCTAAGTTTGGGATGACCGGACAGAATAAGGTATGGCTTGCCGGAAATGTGATGATGCGTGCATTATTGCAGAATGATTATGAGTTGGTAAAGATGGCGCGTGATACCATTGCATCTGAAATAGTCACGGGTGGAGCAGAAGGTATAAAAGACGATTGGTGCTTTCACCAGCATGGTGCTCAGCAGCAGTTTGGTAATTATGGGCTTTCGTTCGTATCCGGAATGAGTTTCTTCTCTGGGTTATTTTCAGGGACGTCGTTAGCATTTGATGATAAACAGTTGAGTATTCTGAGTACGCTGATTGATAAGGGATATCGTTGGGTAATCTGGAAAGGAATGATGGATGTGAATGCTTTGGGACGTCAACTGTTTCATCATGCTCCCGTACATAAAGCACTGAGTCTTGCATTTGCAGCCTCGGAGTTAGGTGGAGGTGAATCAGATGAGTGCGTGGCTGTGGCAACAGCTCTGCTTCGTGATAATTATCCTGCACCTGCGGTGAATGTACTTACAGGACATAAGCATTTCTGGCAGTCGGATTATACAATTCATCGCCGTCCATCCTGGATGGCGTCTATAAAAATGGCTTCTGACCGTATTATCGGTACGGAAATGATGAATGGCGATAATATGAAAGGGTATTATATGGCAGATGGAGCTACTTATATTTATAAAGATGGTAAGGAGTATCTGGATATTTTTCCTCTTTGGGACTGGCGGAAGTTACCGGGAGTAACAGCTTTTGAAGATAATGCACCTATGCCCTTGATTAAAAGTTATCAGCCTCGTAATAAAGGAACTTTTGTAGGAGCTGTTTCGGATGAGAAACAAGGTATGACTGTTATGGAGTTGGATCGTGCCGGAGTGAAGGCTCATAAGGCATGGGTTTGTACGGATGACTTTATTCTTTGTTTGGGAGCTGGTATACAAGCAGATAGTAATCTTGTTGTTACCACTTCTATAGAGCAATGCCATAAAAATGGGGAACTGCTTTCCTGGGAAAATGCACGATGGAATGTTGTGAATACAAAGCAATCTGTCAAGGGAAAGGAACAACGCTATTTTCATAATAATACGGGATATATTGTATGGGGCAATACTCATGAAGTTGTAGCTGAAACAGCAGAACGTACGGGATCATGGTATGATGTGATGCAAATGTATCACCCGGAAGAAACACATGGAGAGGTGACTGCCATCTATTTGACGCATGGTGTTGCACCTAAACAAGACACATATCAATATTTGATACTACCCGGAATGGACAAGGAAAATGTGGCTGCTTTTAATTTATCAGATATACAAATACTCCGTAATGATGCTACTGCTCAAGCTGTCTATAGTGAAGGAAATACTACTTGTTGGGTGGCCGCTTATCAGCCGGTACAATTAACTGTAAGTACGGATTTGATATTGAATATTCAAACTCCCGGAATCTATATGATACGGAAAAATGAATCCGGTCGGTACGTAATAAACTATGCCGATCCGACTCAACAGAGAAATGTTGCAGAACTTGAGTTGAATCATAAAAAGGTGCGTCTTTCTCTTCCCGAAGGAAAAGAGAAAGGGAAAACAACTTCTATAGTGGGTTAATGCGTTAAAAAACGCATTTTGAGCCATTTCTCCAAACGATTGAAATAATATTGCAAGCCTTGTTGGTAAGATACGTCTATTTTTGTTTTAGATAAATGATTATAGACTATGAATACACACAAGGCTTTTATTTTGGGCGTAGCATTGCTGAGCACTATTGGGGTGAAAGCTCAGTTTGCCATTGATGACTATAAAGCTGTCTTTACTTCATCCCCACAGCATGTTCCCACTACCAAAACTCCGGATGCTCCTTTAGCCGGTAATGGAGATATCGGTATCACAATGGGAGGTACTCCTGATAAACTCTGTTTTTATATTGGTAAAAATGATTTTTGGAGGGCTTATCCTGTTTATCCGGGCGGTATTGCGCTTCCGGGCGGACTGGATATTGAGATAAAAGAACTGCAAGGAGCTACTTACTATGCGGAACAATTGCCCGGATCTGCTGAAATCAGAACTAAATTCACAACTCCTCATTGTCAGTTGAATTTGTCTGCATGGGTTGCTGCAACGGATAATAAGATTATCATAGAATTACAATCGGACAAAGCCGTTACTGCCCATTTGCGTTTATGGGCTGCGGAAGGTAATACTTCGATTACTGCGGGAGGCAAAGATAAAGTAATGTGGGTAAGTCGTTCATTTGAAAATACGGAATTGCTGCGTTGGCCTACTCATGTAGCATTGGCTTTAAACTCAAATTCTGATGAGTTCTCCTTGATTCCAGGTAAGAAAGTACAATTGGTTATATCTGTTTATACGAATCATGATACACCGGATTGGAAAAACAAAGCAATAACAGAAGCAGAGAAAGTAACGGAAGCGGGTGTTGAGCAATTACGGAAAGAACATCATTCCTGGTGGAATCATTTTTGGAAACAGTCTCATATTAATATAGGTGATAGTTATTTTGAAAAGTATTACTATCAGTCGCAATATTTGTTTGCTTGTTCTTCCCGTGAGGGTAAGTTTGCGCCAGGTATTTGGGGACCATTTGTTACGCGTGACGAAGCGGCATGGGGAGGTGATTATCATCTGAATTATAATTATCAGGCACCTTACTGGGCGTCATTTTCTTCCAATCATATTAGTCTGACGGATAATTTTGATCAGCCTCTATTAGATTATATGGAGGCTGGACGGAAGCATGCGCAGGAATTGCTGAATTGCAAAGGTATCTATTATCCGGTGGGCATCGGTCCTAAAGGTTTATGTACAGCTATGTGGCCGTTAACTCCTGAAGAAATGCAGGAAAAGTATTCGACTCATGAAAATACAATTGATGGTGGTTATAAGTTTCTGGGACAGAAAATCAATGCAGTGTTTAGTGTTGGAAATATGCTGATGCGATATTACAGTACGTATGATGAGTCGTATGCCCGTAAAGTATATCCGTATCTTCTGGCCTGTGCGGATTTTTGGGAAGATTATCTCTCTTTAGAGAATGGACGTTATGTCATTCGTATGGATCATTTCAATGAGGTGATGCCCAATAAACGTAATGGAGGTGTCTGGCGTAATCGGTTAGGCGATTTTAATTCAACTCTTTCGTTGGGGTTGGTTCGTATGCTGTTTCAGGGTGTGATGGATATGAGTGATTTCCTTTCCATTGATAAGATACGGCAATCCCGTTGGCAGGATATTTTGGAGAAACTGAGTGAATACCCATTGGGAATTGCAGAAGACGGACGTCAAAGTTTGAAGAATATGGAGAAGGGACCTCAGGATAAAGAAGTACGTCCATCGGGGCTGAACAGGGTCTCTATTCATGGTTTGATTCTCCCTGCTGGTGTTGTGGGGCCCATGACAGATGCGGCTTTCAATACTATCTTGCTGGAAGATGTGGCACATTGGTCGGAAAAGCAACGTGACCCGAATGATTGGGGAAATACATCTAATAATGGAATTGAAACCTGTTATCCCGGAGCTGTACGTGTGGGGTACCCCTCGGATAAGATTCTATCTTATTTGAAGAAACGGATCGAGATGGATGTATATCCCAATTCCTGGATTGTACAAGGTGGGGGAGGTATCGAAACTTTAGCTGCTATTCCTCTTACTATTAATGAGATGCTGCTACAAAGTTATGAAGGTGTTATTCGTGTTTTTCCCAATTGGAATCATAAGAAGGATGCATCTTTTGAAAATCTGAGAGCTTATGGTGCGTTTTTGGTTACTTCTACTTTGAAAGAAGGACTAATTAAGGGAGTAACCCTGGTTAGTGAGAAAGGACGTGTCTGTAAAATAGAGAACCCATGGAAAGGACACCCTGTACAAGTTATCCGGGAAAATGGGAAAGCAGACATTCTCTATGGAGAATATCTGCAAATACCGACTGTGGCGGGTGAGAAGATTGAACTGAGTTTATATACAAACTAATAATTGAGAATAGAATGAATCGTGTAAAGAAACTTGTGGGAGGTATACTGGCGATAACACTTTGTGTAAGTGTATCTGCCCAGACCAAATTACCTCCGGGCTGGCAATCCAGCTATGTGAAAATTACTCCGGAAGGGGAGTTAGCTTATTATCCCGATAAACAGGGAAATACGATACCGGATTTTAGCCGGGTTGGTTATCATCATGGTGATAAATCAATCCCTGATTATCCGGTAACAAAAACTGTATATCCTGTGGAAAAAGGGGATAGTCGTCAGAGAATTCAGGATGCAATAGATGAAGTGTCTCGTATGCAACCGGATAAAGACGGACACCGTGGAACGGTTCTGCTAAAACGGGGAGTATATCATGTTCATGGAACGATTCATATAAATGCAAGTGGAGTTATTTTGACGGGAGAAGGAGATAATGTGAATGAAACCCGTTTATTGGCTATCGGTAAGCAGCGTTTTTCATTGATAGAAGTATCTGGTAATGGTAGAATGGAGGAAGTATCCGGAACAAGGGTGAAGATTACGGATGCTTTTGTACCAGTGGGAACACACTCTTTTCAGGTTTCTTCTTCTGCAAATTTTAAAGTGGGTGATCGTATCATTGTTTATCGTCCGGGAACAGAGAATTGGATACATGATATTAAGATGGATCAAATTGTTGAACGCCAGGGAACCCGCCAATGGACTGCACGGGAATATAATCTTTCTTTCGAACGTGAAATTGTAAAAGTAGAAGGTAACCGTATTTATATTGATAATCCGGTAGTAATGCAAATGGAAGAGAAATATGGTGGTGGTGAAGTATTCAAGTATACATTTAACGGTCGTATAAGTGAAGTCGGGGTGACTAATATGTGTTTGGAATCTGAATTTGAACATTATGAGGATAACGAGCATGGTTGGATTGGCGTTCAGTTCGATAAAGTGGAAAACTGCTGGGCGCGTAATCTGACTTGTCGCTATTTCGGGTATTCAGCGGTGAGTTGTGAACGCAATGCGAAGAATGTAACTGTGACGGATTGCCGTTGCCTGGAAACAAAATCTCTGATAACCGGTGGACTGCGATATTCTTTTAACAATTGGGGACAGCAAAATCTGTTTATGAACTGTCAGAGTACAGAGGGGCGTCATGATTATGTGACGGGTGCACGTGTATGTGGTCCCAATGTATTTTATAATTGTACGGCTTCGCAAACTTATGCAGATATAGGTCCTCACCATCGCTGGGCAGTTGGAACCCTTTATGATAATGTGATTACCGATGGAGAAATCAATGTGCAGGATCGTGGTAAAATGGGAAGTGGACATGGCTGGGCCGGAGTAACTCAGGTGCTTTGGAACTGTCGTGTGAAACGTGCTGCTGTACAGAGTCCTTGGACATCAGGACATAATTATAACTTTGGTATGAAGGGTGAAAAATATCCGGGAGTTTTTATCGATCGTCCGGATGGTGTTTGGGAAGGACAGAATGAGAAGAATGTTTTCCCCCGTTCACTTTATGTGGCACAACTGATGGCTCGTCATAAGAATATGGACTTGCGAATATTGACTAAATAAGTCGGATTTAGCTTGTAATTTGGTGTTGTAAAATCATCGTGCTTGGTAATGTGTTGTATAATAGGGTATTATCCAGCTTTACCTTTTATAGTCTATAATACTTTGAGATATAATTGATAGTATTTGATACAATCTTTAAATCTCATTTGGGAAAATTGTTGTTTGTTTGCGATATGGAAAACAGTAATGTATAACTTTAAAAATGATGTATTGATATTATGTAAAACAATCTATTATGAACAACTCAAAAAGAATCCTAGGTGAAATCCCTTGTTAATTTAAGTCTAATTTTAAAAAGTAGTTTAATGAAAAAGAAAGAATACAATTCGAAATCGCTATTATGGCGATTATCATTAGTACTGTTTGTTTTTTCTGTGAGCTTCAATTTGTACGCTCAGAATTCAACGGTAACTGGTGTGGTAGTGGACGAAGCTGAAGAACCATTAATTGGTGTTTCAGTTTCTGTTGTTGGTACTTCTACTGGAACCGTAACTGATCTTGATGGAAATTTTAAAATTTCAATAAAGAAAGGAGCATCATTGAAATTCTCTTATATGGGATATGCAGATCAGGAAATCAAAGTTGTATCCAGTAAGATGAGAGTTATCTTGAAAGAAGATTCTAAAATGCTTGATGAAGTTATTATTGTAGGTTTTGGAACTATGAAAAAAAGGGACAATGCCGGATCTATAACTTCTGTAGATGCTAAAGCTATTGAAGAACGTAATGCTGTAAGTGTGTTTGATGCTTTACAAGGTGCTGCACCAGGTGTTTCTATTACTGCAACATCTGGTGCTCCAGGTGAATCTAAATCTATTCGAGTACGTGGCGCTTCTACTTTTGAAGATGGTGGTGTAGATCCATTATATGTAGTAGATGGCGTGATGGTAGATGATATAGATAATCTTTCTCCTAATGATATCAAATCTATGGAAATTTTAAAAGATGCAGCTTCTGCTTCTATTTATGGTGCCCGTTCTGCTAATGGTGTAATCATTATTACAACTAAATCTGGTGAAGAAGGGAAACCAAGAGTGGATTTTAGCTATTCTCGCAGTTTTTCCAGTCCTACACGAAAACTGCCTCAGGTAAATGCTTTTGAAAGTCGTTTAAGTATGGGAGCTGGTGACTTTGATAATGCTTCAAAATGGTTGGAAAAGTTCTCGGCTCGGACTGACTCGTGTGGTCTACAATATAGTACTAATTATTATTATCAGGATTTATTATTCCGTACTGGGTCTGTTGATAAATTCAGTGCTACTATAAGTGGTGGTACCAAACAGGCAACTTATCGTGTATCTTTAGGATATGATGGGACTGAAGGTATTTTGTTGGAAACATATAGTAAACGCTATACAGGACAATTAAATGTAGACTTTAAACCATGGAAGAATGTGAAATTTACGACTTTGGCTCGTCTGACAAATACGAAATATAATAAGGCTGATGAAAAGACTGTATTACAGGGAGCTATGCGTCGTGACCCTGATATGATAATTTGGTATCCAGATGGTGAATTGATACCTTACTACAGTTCTGGAGGTCGTGTTAATCCAATTGCAGCATTAGAACAATACCGTGATGAGTTTGACCGTTATAATTTTAATTTTACTCAGAAAATACAGTGGAATCTGACTAAATGGTTGACACTTAATGGAACCTTAGCTGCTAATTATCAATTACAGCGTGAATCCAAATTTAAGTCTAAATATTTAATGGGGAAAGATACTGATCCTAATACGGGAGGTGATTTTACTACTTGGAGGAAGAATTATACAGGAGATTTATATGTAAACTATAATAAAACATTTGCAAAAAATCATACCATTAATGCAATGTTAGGTGCCTCTTTTGAGGAAGTTTCAACAGACGATTTGCGGTTTGAAGGTAGCGATTTCTTGTCTGAGGAATTATACACAATGAATCTGGCAACCATTTTAAATATTGCAAAAACATATACACGACTTCAAGAAACATCTGCTGTCGGTTTTTTTGGTCGACTGAATTATAGTTGGAAGAGCCGATATATTTTGGCAGGTACTCTTCGTCGTGATGCTTCTTCTAAGTTTGGTAAAAATAATCGTTGGGGATGGTTTCCTTCTGTTTCTGCAGCATGGAGGGTGTCTGATGAATTTTTTATGAAATGGACGAAACCCTTATTGAGTGATGCGAAAATACGTGTTAGTTATGGCGTAACTGGTAATGATAAGATTAGTGCTTATGAGGCAATGACTACTTATACTGTAAATGGTAATTATAATAATATAGGTGCTGTTGTTGGTAGTTCTAAATATGGAAATCCAAATTTAAAATGGGAAGAGACCAAGCAAACTAATTTTGGTTTAGATTTAAGTTTCTTGGACGGTCGTATCTACTTTACAGGAGATTATTATATAAAGAAAACGCATGATCTGTTGGCTGATCAAAAATTACCCTATACTACGGGATATGATAATATTCGTGTGAATTTGGCAAGTCTGGAAAATCGTGGTTTGGAACTTAGCGTTACAGCAGTCCCAGTTCAGACACGAGCTTTCAGTTGGACCACAACAGTTAACTGGTGGAAAAATAAAAACAAGATTTTGGACCTGGCTAAAGACGATTACGTAGATAGTAGTATTTGGTTAGTTGCTAAAGGTAAGCAAGCTGGTCTGTGGTATGGATGGAAAAATACAGGTGTATTTGAATATGATTGTAGTAATGCTTATACGGCGGATTGGAAAAATCGCTTAACTCCTGTGTTAAAGAGAGACGAACATAATAACGTAATTATAGGTTTGGATGGTCAACCTACTGTATTAGGATACTTAAATGCAGATGGAAGTGAATACCATGGTGAAGTAAAGAAAATAAAGCATAACGGAACTGTTGCATCTGGTGGTGATGTGATTTGGGAAAACTTGAATGAAGATGGTGATATAGACGAGTCTGATAAACAAGTTTTAGGTAAAGCTACCCCCACTTGGTATGCCTCATGGAGTAACTCTTTAAATTATAAGAATTTCTCCTTAAGCTTCCAATTCTATTTGAGTTGGGGAGGAAAAGTTTATAATGATTTGAAACGTTATACTACAACTTGGGGAGGTAGCTCTCATAAACAGCATCCGGAATATGTACTTCAAGGTTGGAGATATCCTGGACAAATTACTGATTGGTATGCTTTGAACACTCGTAATAGGACAACATTGAATCGTGAGCAATTGAATAGTCAATATTTGGAAGATGGTTCATTCCTTCGTTTGCAAAGTATCCGTTTGAGCTATACACTGGAACGTGAATGGTTAGCTAAGACTCCTTTCCGTAATGTTCAGGTATATGTTTATGGCAATCAACTTCTTACTTGGACTAATTATACAGGGTATGATCCTGAAGTGAGTGGTAATAAAGTTCTAACTCCAGGTAGAGATGATTCTAAATATCCTCATTGTCGTGAGTTAGGTTTTGGTATTAATGTTGGATTTTAAAGAAGGAAGATAATATGAAAAAATATATATTATTGGCATTAACAGGGATTCTGTTATTTACAAGTTGCGATGATTTTTTAGATCGAACTCCTAAATCAGATTTAGCTCCTGAGAATTATTTCAGAGATAAAAAGGATATGACATATTGGAATGCAGGTATTTACTCAGCTTTTGCCTCCGCTTTAAATGAGAAATTAATGTATTGGAGTGAAGTGCGTTCAGACAATTGTGATCATACCGGATACGTTAATTCAGTTTATTATATGAATGCTCTGACTTCTGAACGGGGTGAGTATAATTGGCAAGATCTTTATTCCTGCATTGGTAGATGTAATGTGGCTATTAAATATTATCCAAATATTCCTTCTATCCTAGAGTCTGAATATGGACCATATATTGCACAGGCTTATGCTATGCGTGCGTTAATGTATTTTTATATTATTCGTGTTTGGGGAGATGCTCCTTTAACAACTACAGTATGGGATGGAGAGTTATCATCTATGGAGCTTCCTCGTACTTCTGTCGCTGAAATAAAATCCCAAATATTGAGTGATATAGAGAATGCTATTAAATATTTTTCCTCTGATGGAAGTGATAAGTTTTATTTAACAAAAGCTGCGGCATATGCACTGAAAACAGATGTACATATGTGGTTTCAAGAATATCAGGAAGCTATTGATGCATCAGACTATTTTATCGGTAATAATTCATTTGAATGGGTGGCAGATGAAACTGCATATAAGAAAATATTTACAGACCCAGCAGGCTCTAAAGAAAGTATATTTTCTATGTGGTGGTCTTACTCTTTGACAGGAAAAGCGCACGGATGGCCTAAAACAATGGGGGCATCTAATACAAATAACAGTTGGCGTATGTCTCAAAAAGTATATAATGAATTATTAACGCGTTTGCGCCGTGGTGATGTCGTAGGAAATGATTGGGGATATGATGCACGCCTGTGGTGCAATGTTGATACGGTAAAGCTGTATTATAGCAGTTCTCGTAACCCAATATCTAATGCTTCATGGACCGATCCTAACTGGGGTACTAATAAATGTGTTAAGTTTTCAGGTATTGACCCGAATCGTCAATATGATTCAGCAAATAAAGTCTATAAGTCACAAGATTATGTGTATAGTTCAACAGATGCCGAATTCTCATTTCCAATTTACAGGTATGCTGATGTTATGTTACTTCGTGCTGAAGCATTAAATAAGATGGAACGTAAAGAAGAAGCTATCGATATTGTTCTAGCTGTACGTAAACGTGTTGGTTATAATGGTGGAATACCTTTTACTACTACAAAAGAGGACTTAGAAAATGAAATTTTGTTAGAAAGACAATTAGAGTTCTTTGCAGAAGGTAAGCGTTGGTTTGATTTGATGCGTACGGACAAGTTGAAGGAAGTAATGGAACCTGTTTATCAAGAACGCCAAGTTATGATGGGAGAAACCCCTACAGCATTTGATATGAATCGTGCTTATGGTCCTATCTATTATAAAGAGTTTGAGGCTAATGCCGCTTTACGTGGACATCAAAATCCTCCTTATTCTGAATAATTGTAATTACATTTAAATTTGAAAGAAATGAAAATAAAAGGATTAAAATGGATCGTGACAATGTCTATTACCCTGACATTGACGGGTTGTGAGTTCTTTGGTTTAGACATGCAAGAGTCATACGAATATGATTATAAAGCGGGTATTCCAGATAATAATGTTCACATGAATGCATGGGATTTTATTCAGTCACGACTTGATATCTTTAGTTTGTTGAAGGATGCTGTCAAATATGCCGATATGGAGGAAACTTTCCAATCAGAGGATTGTACGTATCTTTTGCCAACAAACACTGCCTTTACAGCTACTGGAAATAGTTTAGGTTACTTTGACACTCATAAAGTAAAAGTAGAAAGCTTGGATGAAGAAGGTAATCCTATACGCGATGAAGAAGGCAATATTGTATATGTGGATGAAGCACCTATTTCTATGACTATGTATCCAAAAGAACAAGTGAAAGAGTTTTTGCTTTACCACATTGTAAAAGGTAAATATACATTTACAAATTTACCGGCAGAACCAACTTGGTTTGAAACATTTGCTCCAGCTGATACAGCCAAGATCAATATGTATGTTTATAAAGATCGTAATCCGAATATTACATTTAATAATTTTGAGGGACATTATAAAAATGATATAAAACCTCGTAGTAGTAATTTACAGACGGCTAGAGGATCATATATTCATGTTATTGATTCTTGGATGGATCGTCCAACAAAAAAAATATTGGGTATTAAGTAACCATTAAACGAAAAACGATTATGAGATATATAAATAGTTTGATTATTACATTTCTCTGTTCTCTGTTCTTAGTAGGTTGTGGTGATGAGGAATATATCCGCATTGAATCGCTAAGTGCAATGGGAGATGAATTTTATTGCAATCAAAAAGTAAAGTTGTGGATGTGTGTGGAATCTAGCGATTTGTGGCACACTGATTATGAATGGGGATGCGATGGAGGCAAATTGACTCAACCGCAGGGACTTGATGAAATGACTTGGCAAGCACCGAATAAACCTGGTACATATAAGGTGTGGTGTGTAGCAAAGGTAGGTGATAAAAAGGAACGTCGTGAGCATAGTCTTTATGTGTCTAGTTATTTCTTTGAGAAATTTGAGACGGCAAAACCACCTTCATCATTTAGCTATCAGAGTAGTAGTAAGTCATCTATCGCACAAGAGACTCTTCCTGATGGAACGAAAAATTCATATCTGGAGATTTATGCAAGTTCTGCTACTGAAGTAGAACGATATATTCGCCGTACTTTTGGTGACCCAGAATTATGTACACCTTTCTATTCCCGTATTAAACTAGGTTTTGTGAAAAACATGCCGGAAGATCGTATTGCTGTTGGCACTAAGAAATCAGAAAATACGTTGCGCTATCGTTGGACATTTGACTATAATATTGAAAATGGAGAAGGGTATGTTACCTATTTGGATTTCCGTTGGTATCCGACTATTTGTAAGTCTGGTCTGAATACGAAGGCTGAGACAATAGTTCTAGACGGAACTCCGGCAGTAACTGGTGAGTATAACATTCAAATACAGTTCCAGTATCAGAATAATACAACTTTGAAGAAAAATACATATACTTATTATTATTATTCAGAGAAGTTGAATCAATTTAAGAATGGTACTTATGAAACCGTTTCATTAGGTGTAGATGAAGAACATAATGTATTGGTGTATCTTTCCGGTGTAGAGGTTTTAAATTTACCTGTTTTGAAGGACAAAACAGTGGAACTCGGTTGGACCGGTGAGCATTATATAAAACAATGGGATATCTACTATATTAATGGGGATAAAGGTAATAATGCTCCCGTAATGTACTATGATGATGGATATGCGTCCACAGCTGTTTTAAAATAATTAGGATAATGAAAATGGAGAGACCGATACTGGAACACCTTTTATAGATGTTTCCTGCATCGGTTTCTCATTGTAAAAATAGTAACATGATGAAAAAAGTATTGTATTCTATTTTGGTTACAGGGATGTTTACCATGCCATTAGTGGCAAAAGATTTGAAAGGTGTGCTGGTGAATGAGAAACAAAAGCCTATTGCCGGCATGAAGCTTTGGGTGAAAAATACGATGAATAGTGTTATAACCGGTAAAAATGGCGATTTCTTTATAGAGCAACTTAAAGAGTCTGATACAATTGTTATATCTGTCAATAAACGTCAGGATGCAATTATACCAATGGCAGGAAAAGCCGATGGGTGGTATGTAAAATTGGAAAAAAAATCGTTTATCCTGAAAATTGGAAATAAAGAAGAGAAGATAGAATATACAGGTAAACGGCGGGTAGAAAGAAATAACAATATTATAACTCGGCAACAAATAGAGGAGAGTAGAGCCAGTGATCTTTATGAATTATTACAAGGAAGGGTACCCGGATTGAATGTAGAGACTGTTGACGGTGAACAACGTATTAGCCTTAGAGGAGGTACATCTTTAGAACTGGATAACGAACCTCTTTTTGTCATTGATGGGACTAATTATGAAAGCAGTAATGAAGCCGACCGTAGTGTGAATATAAATGATATTGAGAAAATAGAAGTCTACAAAGATGGCTCAGCATTTGGATTTAAAGGAGCGAATGGAGCTATCGTAATTACCACAAAGAAACTCTGACATATCATTTAATCTATGAAAGCACTTCGATCTTTTGTATTACTTATTTGTGTAGTAACATTGAATGTTTATACTTATGGACAGACTAATTTACTTATCAATGATATCTACCAGACTTTCACTGCCAATATGGCTTCCATGCCTCAGGAAAAAAGTTACTTACATCTTGACAAACCTTATTATCTGACAGGAGATACTATTTGGTTGAAAGGATATTTGGTAGATGCAGTGACACATAAAGAAGAAGCTATGAGCCGTTTTCTTTATGTTGAATTGATAAATCGAAAGAATCAGTTGTGTCAGCGTAAGAAAATACGTAAAGATGAAAATGAAGGCTTTCGTGGTTATATTGCTTTAGATGAAAAAATGGAGGAAGGGGAGTATTACTTGCGGGCTTATACGAATTATATGTGTAATGCGGGTGATGAATATTTCTTCTCTCACAATATATCTATATACTCTTCTCAGGTACCACTGTGTATAACTACGATTCGGTATCTGACTGATGAGAGAAATCGTCAATGGGGGATCGTTTGCTTTCGACGCCCAAATGGAACTCCTTTCATTGGTGAGAAAGTTACATATATGGTGAGAGCCAAAGAAAAGAAAAATCCTATTTGCGAAGGAAAAACAAATGCTCAGGGGGAGTTGAAAATAGAATTACCAACGGTTACGAATAGATTATTATCCGTTGATATAACTTTGTATGAAGCTGACCTAAAACATAAAAAGACTTTTTATGTACCTGCTTCTTACGACTATCATGTGGGATTTTATCCTGAAGGAGGAGATTTGATAGAGGGAGTGATGCAAAAAATAGCATTTAAAACGGAGTCACCTAATGGTATATCTATCCCAGTAGAAGGTATTGTGGTAGATGAAAGAAATGATACGATAACTTCTTTTCGAACCGATTATAATGGGATAGGAAGTTTTATGCTGAAGTCACAGGAAGGTAAAAGATATAAAGCTATAACAACAAATTTACAACAGCAAGAAAAGATTTTTAATCTTCCTGCTCCCCAAAAAAATAAAGTTGCATTGGCATTACGTGCAGGCAATAATGGACTTCTATATTATCAGATACTTACTTCGTCTGATACTCCGGAACAATCTTATGTATTGATGGCACATATACGTGGAAAAATAGAACTTTTGCAAGAATTGCCTGTTGGTAATAAACAAGGAACTCTTCAAATTCAATCATTACCAGGAGGTATTGCCCATTTTGTTTTATTAGATAAACAACGTATTCCATTAAGTGAAAGATTGCTATTTATCCCACAAATAGATCCCAAGTGGCAAATAACTCAGGACAAAGACAGATATGCAAGGCGTTCTCTTGTCCGTTTGAATCTGCGATTGACAGATACGGACGGAAATCCTTTGCAAGGAGATTTTTCAATTAGTATTACTGATAATTATGCTGTAAATCAAGATAGTCTAAGTGGAGATATTCGTTCTGCATTGCTTCTTACTTCTGATTTGAAAGGAAATGTAGAAACGCCTGGTTACTATTTTGGTAGTCCCAACCGTCAACGGCAAATACGTTTGGATAATCTGATGCTTACTCATGGCTGGAGTCGTTTTCAAGTGAATGATTTATTGCAGAAAGACTTTACCCCTAAGTTAGATCATTATCTGGAAATTGGTCAAGCTCTATCTGGAATGGTCCGTACAGGTACAGGGAAACCTCTTGCTAATGCTACTGTTGGAGTATCTATTCCTGCTATGCGATATTTTAGGTTCTGTCAGACAGATAAACAGGGGCGATTCCTCGTAGATAAATTGGCTTTCTTTGATGGAACCTCTGTTATGGCATCAGTCAATAAAAAGAATAAACTATTATATCCGACTATTGAATTGGATCCGGATTTATTTCCTAAACCAGTGAATTATCATCCCTATCATGTACCTGTAGTCCAAGCATCAAAAGAGTTTATGGATTCAGTTCAGTCTGGTTTTATCATAGAAGATGGCGTCCGTGTGTATCGTCTCCCCGATGTAGAGATTAACGCAAAGCGTACCACGATGGCTTCATTTATTAGTCGGACAATGGATGAAGATGAACTGGAGCAGAAAGATGCTCAATCGGCATTAGACTTATTATTGCAATACCCTGGAGTTTATTATGTGGAGGGAAGAACTTATCTATATTCCCCCTACCGTCCTGTGCGTGCTGTTGCCGTACATCCGGATAAGCCTTTCTCACCAGGGGGGAAAATGCAGGGAAATACTCGTAGTGTCGTCGATCCTAGAATTCCTTTTGCACGCATTTATTTGGATGGACGGCTGATTGTGCGTCCCGAGAGTTTAGCTCAGATAAAGGCAGAGCAGATTAGTTCTATCAGTAAAATGGAACCGGAAGTGGAAGATGCTTTAGGTATTGATCCGGCATCTGATGAGGAATTGGAAGATATGAGAAGGGAACTTGGGATCAGTGGTGAGGAAGAAACAGAGATAACAAGTGAAGAAATGGATAGTTATGTTGTAACATCGGTATCTGAAAGACAGAATGAGAAGGTCGTGAATGCAACTTTAGGTCAAAGCTCTATGATGAATAATATTGGCTCCTATGGGGGACGTATTATGTTTACTTCTAAAACAGGTAATATTCCGCTTCCCCGGGAATCTTCTTTAATTGCAACCCAGACTCCATTAGGGTGTGCCCGCTATCAAGAGTTCTATCAGCCGCATTATGAAACGGACGCCCAAAAATCAAGTCTTCAACCAGACAATCGGGTAACCATTCATTGGCAACCAAATCTAAAGCTTGATAGTCAGGGACAGACTAATATTTCTTTTTATACGGGAGATAGGGTTACTCCTTATACGGTAATAATAGAGGGAATTACTGCCCAGGGAATACCATGTAGATATAATTATTTGCTAAAGAAATGAGAGAACTATTTATTGGAAGAAGTGTTGAAAATGATAATCGGTACCCCTCTAGCATATTATCATAAAAACTAATATTCTTTTTGTAAGAAGATCACATTTTATTTCCAAATATAGTATTATCCCCCATTTTATATAAATAGAAAACTATAAGATTTGGAAATAATGCAAAATAGATGTCTGGTGAGGAAGTAAATTAACCATTTGTAACCTGGATTATTTTTAATCTATGCTGATTTTCCAGTAAAATGAAGTTATTGGGCTAGATTTATTATTCATTGCATAAAATTTCAAACTTTTGAGATAATAGTGATATTAGTTTTATAATTATATTCCCTCTTTTGCATCGTTGTTAGTCTAACTACATTTATAAAAATGTTCTAATACCCAATTCATTGCTGTAACATTATTTTTATATGTATATGTAATGAGTTTGTAATAGTGATCATTTGATAATAAAACAAGAAAGCGTAGAAAAAATGTTTTGTTTAATTAAGTCTAATCAAAAAAGTAATTCTAATGAAAAAGAAAGAACACAAATCGCTATTATGGCGTATTTTGTTGGTACTGTTGAGTTTCTCTTTTAGTACTATAGTACAAGCTCAGAATATAACAGTAACAGGAAACGTAGAGGATCAGAATGGTGAACCGTTAATTGGAGTGACAGTTGCAGAATTGAATACTACTAACGGAGCAATCACTGACATTGACGGTAACTTTTCTATTAAATGTGTTAAGGGCTCGACTCTTAAGTTCAGCTACATTGGTTATAAGGATGTAACCAAAGTCGTTACTGAAAGTAAGCTGAAAATTGTCTTGATTGAGGACTCACAAGCCTTGGATGAAGTAGTAGTAGTAGGGTACGGTACGCAGAAAAAAGGAAGTGTGACGGGTAGTGTAACTAGTGTCGATGCCAAAGCTATTGAAGATTTCCCGTCAGCTAATCTGTCTTCAGCGTTAGCTGGACGTCTTTCAGGTGTATATATAACTCAAGGAACAGGTAAACCGGGAACTTCAGCCTCTTTTAGTGTACGTGCTAAAGGTACTCCTAATAATTCTGATCCATTGTATGTTATTGATGGTGTGGTAAGGGATAAGATGGCGTTTGACGCACTGGATGCCAGTGAGGTGGCTAATATATCAGTATTGAAAGATGGTGCATCGGCAGCGGTTTATGGTGCCCGTGCTGCTAATGGTGTTGTATTGATTACTACTAAGAAAGGTGGAAACGCGAAACCGACTATCAATTATACTGGTACGGTAGGTATTGATGTAGCTGCCATGATTCCGGAGACGCTTAGTGCTTATGAACATGCTGTTTATTTGAATGACCGTGCTATACAGGGTTATCTTAACAATGCCATTTGGAATCCGAATGTAGAACAGCAAGATCCGACTACTAAGTCTTCCTGGTATACAGATGACGAGTTGGCACATTTCAAGACAACTGATTATAGTTTTTTGGATGATGCATGGAAAACTCCATGGTCTACGCGTCATGCTATCAATATTACTGGTGGAACCGAAAAAGTACGTTATTTTATTGGTGGCTCTTATTTCTATAATGTAGGTTCATTTGATAATCTGAAGTATTCTAAATATAATTTCCGAGCTAGTATTGACGCTGATGTCAGTAAGAATTTTACAGTTGGTTTGAATATCAGTACAGATAATCGTAAAGATACCAAACCCAATTGGAAATCCGACGGTGACCGTGATCGTATGAATGATTTATACAAGGGATTATTACTCCGTACCAAGATGATCCCAAGTATGATTGATGGAATGCCAGTAGGTAACTTTATAGAATGGCATCCATTAATGCTTATTAGCGAAGAATCAGGTTTACATACTAAGAAATGGCAAAACGTTAACGTCAATGCAACTGCGGAATATCGAGTTCCTTTTGTAAAGGGGCTGAAACTGAAAGTACAGTATAACCGTACACTGGATAATCGATTAATTAAAAAGGTGAACTTCCCGTATGAAATGTACAACTTCCAGACTGCCGGAACAAACAATCATTATATTGACCCAAGCAATGTAGTAGTATCTACCAAAACTCGTGATGACGGTAACTATGTATTTAAAGAAAACCAGTTGGCAGAAGAATATCAATTAAACCTATTTGTAACTTATGACCGTAAGTTTGGTAACCATGATTTGAGTGCATTATTTGTTTATGAACAATCTGAAGGTGATAGTGAAAAATTTGATGCACAGCGCAACAAACTAATCACTTGGGAAATGCCGGAGTTTTTTGGTGCAAGTGGTGATGCTTCTGAATCTATTGTTGGGGCTGGTTCTGTGAGCGAAAGTGGTCGTCTTTCCTATGTAGGTCGTCTGAACTATGCTTATGCAGACAAGTATCTACTGGAAGCTGCATTCCGTGTCGATGGTTCTACAAAATTTGCTCCTGATCAACGCTGGGGTTTCTTCCCCTCTGTTTCAGCAGGATGGCGTATTTCCAGTGAACCTTTCTTCTCAGAAAATATCAAGTTTATCGATTACATGAAACTACGCGGTTCTATTGCTACATTAGGTAACGATGCTATTGGCGGTTGGCAATGGATGGCTCGCTACGGAATTACTACAGGTGCTGTATTCAATGGTTTATCTTATGGATTGGAACCTAAAGAAGTTCCTAATCCTAAATTGACTTGGGAGAAGTCAACTTCTTATAATATCGGTTTTGATAGCCGTTGGTTTAGAAATAAATTTGATTTCAGCTTTGAATATTTCTACAGACGTACATACGATATTCTTGATAATCTGAATGTAAGTGTACCTACTACATTTGGTGCATCTTTGCCAAAAGAAAACTATTCTGAGGTTAAATCCCGTGGTTTCGAAGTAGAACTAGGATACAATGACAGAATCGGTAAGGTGGACTATTATTTAAGAGGTAACTTTAGTTTTGCGAACAGCTGGTGGTCCAAGAAAGATGAAGCAGAAAATATCCGGGCGTACAAATCTGAAATCGGTCAGTCATTGAGCCGTGAATGGGGATTTGAATGTATTGGTATGATTCGTACCGAGGAACAGTTACAACAATATATGGAAGAAAATCCGAATATGACCATTAAGGGACAAAAACCCGGTTTAGGTATGTTGATATACAAAGATGTACGTGGCCCTGAGAGTGATGAACCGGATGGTATCATTACGGATGATGACAAAGTTGTTATTATTGAAAATAAAGTGGCTCCAATTACTTATGGTTTCACAATTGGCGGTAAATGGAAAGGATTCATGCTTGATATATTCTTCCAAGGTATGGCCGGTCATAAGAAGTTGATGGATTTCCGTGGTAATGGTATCAATGCCCATACAAGTACATTCAAATATTATAATGACCACTGGACACCGGAGAATACAAATGCTTCAATGCCAGGCGCTACACAGTACAAAAATAATGAAGCTTCTTCCTTCTGGGTACGTAATGCTTCTTTCTTACGTTGCAAAAATATATCCATATCTTATGATTTGCCGAAGACATTCGTTCAGCGGATAGGCATTGATAAGGCAAGGCTTTTCCTGAATGGTACAAACCTCTTCTTATTACAGGATAAAGTAAAATGGATGGATCCCGAAGCAACGAGTATTTCAGACTATCCTGTTATGAGAAACTTCTCATTTGGTTTGAATATAACGATCTAATTATATAAAAAACATTTGAATATTATGAAATCAAAACATATAATAGCTATTACAGCATTGGCATTTGCAAGCTTAACCAGTTGTACTTCCGTATTGGATAAAGACGACTTGACAGCTGTCAGCGAAAAGGCAACATGGAATAGTGAGATTCTGTCTACAGCTTTTTTGGATAAATGCTACAAAGATAATCTGCCGTCATTTAGTGGTGATTATTCTAAATATAGTGATGAGGGTAACGGAGGTGGTGATTTTATTCATGGTCGACTGACGGCAGTAGCTACCGCTGGAGGTCCTCTAGGAGAACACTGGCCTTATGACAAGATATATACTATCAATGTTCTGTTAACCAGTATTGATGGAGGTAGTTTGTCCGAGGACATCCGGAACCGTATAAAGGCACAAGCGCTTTTCTTACGTGCTTATCAGTATTTTGAGATGGTAAAAATTTATGGAGGTGTACCTCTGATTTTAACTCCACAGGACAGACATAATGACGATTTATATGTTACTCGGAATACAGCGAAAGAATGTATTGACCAGATAGTGAAAGACCTTGATGATGCAGCAGCCTCATTACCCAGTATTTGGGGAGAAAATGACTTTGGACGTATCACCAAAGGAGCAGCTATGGCTTTCAAAGGACGTGTGTTGCTGACTTATGCCAGTAAACAATTTAATCCGAACAATGATCGCACCCGTTGGCAAACAGCATACAATGCCTGCTTAGCGGCCCAAAAGGAACTGTCAGAGAATGGACAACGTGCTTTACATCCTATTTATAAGGAGATATGGACAAAAGAGACTACCTCTGAGACTGTAATTACTACCCGTTTCCTCGATCCGGTACGTACACATAACTTCATGGCAGGGCTGCGTCCGTTGGAATTTTCGGTAGGAGCTACCGGTAACCACCATCCTACATTGGATATGGCACTTGCTTTCCCAATGGCTGATGGTACCACTCCGGGAGTAGATGTAGATGGTGATGGCGTGAAGGAAGCTTTTAATCCTACTGCTACTGATGCTACCGGTATGTTCTGGTTGAACCGTGACCCCCGTTTCTATGATATCATCGTTTACAATGGTGCTGAATATCCATTGAATGGTATGCCGGAATGGTTCCAAGGTTGCATGTACACTTACAAAGGTGGCGAAGATACTCATAGTCCAACTGGCACAGGATTTTATTCATGCAAGTTCTCTATCCCAGAAAAGACAGCTACCGAAGCCAAGGATCACGGTGACATGGACTGGATTGAAATGCGTTATGCAGAAGTGTTATTGAATCTTGCTGAATGTGCAGCGGAAGTAGGAAATAAGTCAGATGAAGTTTATACAATTCTGAAAGATATTCGTAAACGAGCCGGCATAACGGCCAATGCGGACGGGCTCTATGGTTTAAAGGCAAATATGAGTCAACAAGAGTTGATTGATGCCGTTCTTTATGAACGCCGCATTGAATTGGCTTATGAAGGCAAACGTTTCTGGGATTTGCTTCGTCGCAAAATATTTTCTGATATGCAAGGATATTCTCGTTACAGAATTGAAATACAAGTGAAGAACGAATATGCTGCTATGGCACGAAGAGATTTTATCACTATGATAAAGAGCGATCCGGAATTAATGACGAAAAATTATTTCAAGTACTTCACCACTCAAACCTGGAGAATTGACGAAACTTACCAATGGGATGTGAAAGACAACTATTACTTCCAGGGATTAGCTCGCAAACACTTTGAGCAGAATCCTAAACTACAGCAAACAATTGGTTGGGAAAGTGGTGACTTTGATCCATTGAAATAGTACACATTTAATAATATAGTGATATGATTTCCTAACGGGACATCTAGTTAATCTTAAATCGGGCAAACTTTTACTTTAGGTAGAAGTTTGCTCTTTTTTTGCAAGCATTTGAGACAATATATATAATGGGAATTCCCTTTTTCCCCTTTCTTTGCTACACTATTAATTAATTCTATTGATAAAACAAATGAAAAACATCTATTATCTACTATGTCTCCTTTTTCCCTTGTCCGTTATGGGACAGGAACCAACAGGTAAAAGCCAGTGGATTTATCCGGACGCTTCTGGGAAATTAGTATATAAAACAACGAAAAAAGGTGATCGCATCATTGATTTTTCCCATGCTGGCTATAAAGGCGGTGGAGTTACATTACCTTATGTTCCAGCCAAGTTGACGGTACATCCTTTAGGGGAGAATGAAGATTGCACGGACTATATCCAAAAAGCTATTGATATGGTCTCTGCACTTCCCAAAGATGAAAATGGATTCCGGGGAGCCGTATTGTTGGCGCCCGGACGTTTTGTGTGCGAACGTACTATCCAGATTATGGCTGACGGTGTAGTTTTACGCGGTACCGGAAGTGACCCAAGTGGAAGTACCATTGTTATGACTGGTGGGAAACACACAGCTATAGTTGTGAATAACAATCTTCGTCAACAGGCAGGCAATCGTTTGGGAGAGACCTCTTCGGATGAGAAGAGCATAAAAGTCATTGACAAATATATTCCTGCCGGTTCCTATCATTTTACAGTGGAAGACGCTTCGGGACTTTCAGTTGGAGATAACATCGAAATACGTAAACCTGTGACAGAGAAGTGGATTAAATATATGAAGATGCACGATCTGGTACGCGATGGAAAACCTCAGACTTGGATAAAGGCAGGAAGACTGTTGATTGCAGAACGGACGATTGCAGGTATCGAGAAAAATACAATCACTTTGACAGTTCCATTAGTAGATTCTTATGATGCCCGGTTTACGGATGATAACACTACGGTGGTGATAGCCAATGATGTCCAGCGTATTCGTCAGTGCGGTGTGGAGAACCTTCGCATTGAATCGCCAGCGCAGGCAGTTAATCATGGAAAAGCTTTATATTACGCATTAAGAATAAATGGAGAAGATTGTTGGGCGAAGGATATCAATGCAATGGAAACCATGGAAAGCGTAGGTGTAGGAGGTCGGCGTATCACCCTGCAACAAATTAATGTGGTAAGAAGGGCTCTACATCAGGGAGCCTCCAAACCAGCAGAATTTGCACCGAATGGAGGACAGATTTTACTGGACCGTTGCTCGGTTGCAGGCGACAATATTTGGTTTGTGGCACTTGGCGGCGGGCAAACAGGCCCTATTGTATTCCTTAATTGCAGCTTCAGAGGGAACGGACGCATAGAAGGACATCAACGCTGGAGCACTGGTTTACTACTTGATAATTGTGTATTGCCGGACGGAGGCATTGATTTCAAGAATCGCGGTTCTATGGGTTCTGGTCACGGTTGGGGCACTGCCTGGTCCGTTGCTTGGAACTGCGTAGCAAAAAGTTATGTGAACCAAATACCACCGGGAACCTGCAATTGGGTAATAGGTAGTAAAGGGGAAAGTACACCACTACGCCGTCCTTTCAATCAATCGGGGCCGACATTGCCCGTTGGTATTTTCGATTCTCATAATACTCAGGTTGCCCCTCAAAGTCTTTATCTTGCACAACTTAAGGAGCGTTTAGGCGAATCTGCATTGCAAGCTATCGGATACGGATCTACTGCCCAGTTACCTCTTCCCACTCCGTCCGACTATGCTTTTCAAGGAGGTATGCAGGCTTCTTCCGAATTGGTTGGAAGAGGTTATAATGCCATACATGAATATATGCGCACTTTAGGATGGGACTACTCTGAACATCCTAATATATCGAAGAATGATCATTATGACGGAGTTCATTGTGAAGTAATATTCGATCCTATTTTGCAACAATACATATTTAAATTCATAAATCATGCCAGTACTGAAGCTTTGGATAGTGACCGCGGCAGGTTATTGAGTGATCGTCAGCGGAACGAAATGAAAAGCCAGACCAACCGTAATTGGCACCATCTGAATGGGAACTGGAATGAATGGCAACGATTAGAATGGAAGTTCCGTATTCCGAAAGGCTTTCAACCCACTACAAAATTTTGCCACCTCCACCAACTAAAAGCGCAAGAGGGAAACAATGGTGCACCACTCATCACCATCAGTACACGTTGTGATGAGAACGGTGATAATAAACGCGTGCAAGTAATCCATACGGGAGATACAAGAACATCGGGTAAAGGAGTTCTGATAGACGATCTTCCCCTTTCTGATTTTGAGGACGAATGGATACAGGTTGAGACTGAAATGCATTATACCCATCATGGCACGTTCTGCATCAAGCTCACCCGAATCAGCGATGGCAAAGTACTTGCCAATCAATCTTTCTCTGATGTAGATTTATGGAGAAAAGGAGCAACGAACATCCGTAATAAATTTGGTATCTATCGCAGTCTGGGGCGGAAGATGCAGAGTGCATCCGATCGCCCGGACAATGGCCTTAAAGATGAAAGTCTACAATTGGCAGATTTTAAAGTCTATGAAGCACATACTAATCCGAATCCACAACCTCATGATTAATTTGTCGCTTTGACATTTTGTATTTTCAATCATTGTACGTTTGTATTCTTTCGCCCTTTCCTGCCATAAGTTTAAAAAGAATGCACGGAAACAGGATTAGATAAATTCAAAAAGAAAGTAGAAAAGGGTAATGCTTACAGGTTTTTCTTGTAAGTATTATCCTTTTCTGTCTTTCGATTACAATTTGCAAGAAACGATCCGGTGTCTGTTGATAAAATGCTACTGAAAAAGTGAACGGAAAAGAGGATGAAATAGAAGGTCTAAATACACTTTGGGGATTCCTGATGACGTTTATATAGGCTTTGTACATCAGGTATTAACTTCCTGTCTACAGGAAGTTAACTTCTTGCACGCAGGATATTGATGTCCTGCGTCTTGGATATTAATATTCTATCTCCAGATACTTAAGCTTTATTCTCTTTTTTATTCATTTTCTGCATATCTATTATTTTTTTATTCGACCTTCTTGCATAAGTATTCCGGGATTGAATCGTAAAAGATACTATAATCTTTATCCTGCAAAAATCATGAGTTATAGAATAGATTAAATAGGCTTTCTTTTAAAAGTAAAATAGACAATAATATTGCAAAAAGACATGTGAATTGGATGAGAAAAGATAGAGGTCGGTTCTTCACTTAATACTTTAATCTGATACAAAATTGCAAGAAAATGAGATTTCTCAATAAAGGGGGTAGCTAAAGAAAGGGTTTCTTTGTAAAACAAATAAAAAACTAATAAATATGAAGAAAGCACACCTTATATCCTTATTTATAGGATTCTCTGGATTCGTAGGTTCTAATTTGCTCATGGCACAAGAAAGCTGGCAATCACAACTCGTAACTCAGGATAAGACCGGAAATCTGACTTATCAGAAAGATAAAGATGGTTTTGTCATACCCGATTTTAGTCAGGCAGGGTATAAAAATGGAAAAGATGTTCCTGTAATCAACTTGCCGGAACGCACCATCGTTATTAGTCCACTGGAAGATAAAGAAGCTGATAATACGCAACATGTACAAAAAGCGATTAATGAGGTTGGACAATATGAGTTGAATACTGACGGTATCCGGGGAGTCGTACTATTGAAAGCTGGGCGATATAATATTGATGGAACCTTGAATTTGACGTACGATGGAGTTATCCTGCGCGGTGAAGGTAATTGTTTTTCCGAGAATGATTCTACCGTCCTGTATGGTAGAAAAGCTTCCGAGAAGGCAAAGCGACTCATTTTAATGGGAAATTCTTCTGCACATAACTGGGGCAATGGAAAAGGAAACAACCAAGTAAATATTACAACCCAGAAGGTAATGCCGGGAGATTATTCGTTTCAGGTAACTGACGCAAGTGCTTATCAAATTGGCGATTTAATCTGTATAAAGTACCCCACTACTACGGAATGGCTGGAAGCAGTCTGGTATGGTGGAAACACAAAACGGAATACAGATGAAAGTATGAAATGGAAGATTAAAGATATTGATATTTCCTATCACCGTTATGTGACTAATGTAGAAGGAAATACAATTGAAGTGGATGCACCTGTTTTCTATACACTCGATCAGCAATATGCACAAGCTTATATTTATAAAATTGAGAATCCGGGTACTGTTCGTCACAATGTAGGTATTGAAAACCTGCATATCTCTTTGGAAAGAAGCCCGGAAAATTCTACGGCCAATGTCGATCAGAACTGTATTTATATGAGTTCTTTGGAAAATTCATGGGTAAAAGGTGTTTCGATGTCAGGATTCGTTCATGCAGGTATCAAAACAACATCGACTACGCGAAGCACAATAGAAGATTGTTATGCAATTGATCCTTCAGGACTTTGCACCGGAGGTACATATTATAACTTTGAGAACTACCATCGCTCACAACTGATCTTGCTTAAGAACTGTTATGCCCGCAACGGACGTCATCACTATATCTCTAACGGTTGTGCCACTACCAGCGGTATTGTGGTGTTAAATTTCCGTTCGGAGCTTTCTCTTGCACAGGCAGAGGGACACCGTTTATGGTCACAAGGTATTCTGTTTGACAATTGGAAAGAATTGGGAACCATAAAATCAAATGCCGGTAAAATCGGCATGTACCTACGTGATAACATGGGAAGTGGTCATGGCTGGGGAGGTACTAACAGTGTCTTTTGGAATTGCGATGTACAGGGAGGTGCTATTTATCTGGACAAAGTACCTACAGGGCAGAACTATGCTATCGGTTGTACGGCAAAGACGATACGACGGTATCGCAATACGATGAGTGAATATATGGATGGATATATCGAAGGGCAGAATCGTAAGAATCTGCAACCGGCATCACTTTATGAAGCTCAAAGAGAAGCCAGAGGTATATCTACGGGGTTAATGCCTGAAGTAAACAGAGAAAATACCCCGCATATCATTGTAGAGATAAACCGTGTGAGAGTAAAATCACAAAAAGATGCATTGATATCTATTTATACCACGAACGGAAGTATGGTGCAGACGCTTAAATCTTCTGCTAATAACTGGGTGGAAAGTATGGCATTGAACGATGACTTTTACATAGTTCGTGTGGAAAAGGTCGGCCGGAAAGCTTACAGTCAGAAGGTTCTTATCAGAACCACCGGAAAGTGATTTGATTATGCTCTTGAATATCAAAAATAAATCTACTAATTGTTATGACAAAAAAAACTTTTATCTTGCTCCTGTACGTATTGATGTGTACCGTTTGTTTCGGACAAGAATTTGTGCATCCCGGAATGCTACATACGACCTCTGACCTCGAGTTTATGAAAGCAAAAATCCTTGCAAGTGAAGAGCCTTGGAAGGAAGCATGGGATCAGCTCAAGGCTTCAGAAATTTCCTCACTCCACTATAAGCCAACTCCATTTAAAGTTGTGGATAACGGTCCGTATAATCAGCCCGATAATGGCGGGAAAGAGTTTGTACGTGATGGAGCCGCCGCCTACACCATGGCTTTGCAATGGTATGTGGAAGGAAATGAAGCTTATGCGGAAAAGGCTATTGAAATTTTTAATGCCTGAGCAAATACCCTTGAATCTGTCGTCAATCACAATCGCCAACTGAAAGTGGGTACAGCAGGCATCAAATACCTCAATGCTGCCGAGATCATCAAATATACCTACAAAGGTTGGAGTGACAAAGATCGTAAAGCATTTGAAGATATGGTAATCAATATTTGGTATCCTGTGATAACAGACTGGACACCTCGTTACAATGGCAATTGGGATGCTGCCAACGGACAAACCATAATGTGTATCGGCATCTTCCTTGATCGACGAGATATTTTTGACAAAGCATGCAAACAGTTGACAGACGGTGATAGTAACGGCTCTATAAAAAACTATTTTTATGAAAACGGACAATGTCAAGAGAGTGGACGTGATCAGCAGCATGTACAGATGGGGCTTGCTTTCCTTGCTTGTGCCGCAGAGATAGCATGGAACCAAAAAATAGACTTATATGGGGCATTCGATAATCGTCTCTATAAAGGATTTGAATATACAGCTAAATACATGTCGGGTGAAGAAGTTCCTCATATACAGTATATCACTTGGTTTGGAAAACCAGTCTATGGACCTGAGATCTCACCCAAACAACGCGAAAAGATATGTCCTGCCTGGGAACGAGCTTACCATCATTATCATGACCGCAAAGGAATGGATATGCCTTATACCTATAAAATGATTCAGAAAAGTCGTCCGGAAGGAACAGTTAACCAATCGTTTATGCCTTGGGCATCTCTGACCAGTGCAGATTTTCCAGTCCAATAAAATAGTTCTTGATATTAAATATAACAAATAGGTAGTGATATAGAACGTATTTATAAAAACAGATAGCAAATACACAATTTACGTAACTGATATCAACATGTAAATCTGTATTATAGTTTACTTTATGAATAAGCAAAGAATGAATATACAGCATATTTGTATATTATTGCAGATATCAATGCTTCTTATACAGAAAAAGGTGCTTACTTCATAGTGAAAAGGTTACTACTTATGGCTAATAAGACTACTACTTATGACTAATGGTCTTATAAGTAAGAGGTAACACTCCTGCAAGTGTTACCTCTTTTATCCGCAAGTATGTTTTTAGGGAGTAGTATCATGCTATAAATAATGTGACTATTTTGACATAATCATGGTAATCATTGACTTATGTGATTTTAATCGTTTCTTTTCGTTCACACTGACAGTCGGTGGAAAATAAAGCGTTCTCGCCTTGTCAGAAATACAAAATGTCAAAACGTAACCTTTCATTATATCTATTTTACATATCGACAAACTTTACTTCGGCATATACAAGGGCAAAAAGTCGCCAAACAAATTACATACAATCACTCTTTTTGCCTCTTTAATACCGATATTTTTAAAACCGGGAATACACTCCAATAAGTGTATTAATTGGGAACAAAGAACTGACCATTATTTTATTCGTATAATAATAACTCCATTTGCACCTTTCATTCCGTATTCAGAACCATCTTTCTTTACTTCTACTTCTTTAATATCCTCTACAGACACTGCATTATTGGCCGATTCTAAGGTTTCATATTGTGTTCCCCCAATGATAAATAGAGGTTCCGTATTAAGGGACATAGAAGAAACTCCACGAATAGAAGCTTTGGCAGTACCATCCATCTGTTGTATCTGCAGGCCAGCTATTTTACCTCGTAATAGTTCAATTAGACTATTGGGCGCATATTCTATTATTTGGCGTTGAGTAATAATATTACTTGAATAAGTAATTTTCGGAGCTGGCTGATACATATAAGAGATAGTGCTGCTATCGCAGGTACATCGTACAAAATGTTTGTTTAATTGTAGAGAAAGAAAGGTATTGGGACGTAAAGGTATTTTGGCGACCAAATCATCTGTCGGATATACCATCAGAGTATCATTTTCCAAAATCTTTCTTAAATGGAATGCACCCTTTGAATTAGTCTTATTTGACTTTATTAAACCAGTCAGGCGCATCTTGACATTCTTTACAGGTTTACCGGATATATCAAAAACAACTCCGGTCACCTCATCTTGAGCTACAATGGAAATAGAGCAAAAGATTCCTATTAAATATACTATTAATGCTTTCATGCCCTCATTTTATTTATAAAAGGAAGGAATACTCTTAAAAAAGTTGATTCCTTCCTCTTGCTATAATAAAAACACTATTATCACTTATCGAATTCTTTCAGTAGCGTTACAAATTTCTCCATTGATAAGAACTGTCATGTCGTCAATCAGGACAACAGCCTTATTGGACAAAGCAACACCAGAACCTTTAATCGGGTATGCACTTTGTGGGAAGAAGTTTGTTAAGAAATTATTCTCCACAAGCTTTACACCATCTAAATATACTATAAGTTTATTAGAAGAATCAATAGACATGGATAGATATTTCCATTTTTTTGTGAATTTGAGCTCATTAATAGTTGCAACAGTGGTACTAAATGACTCAATATTTCCGGTTTCTTTATTAAAGAACTCGCTATAAATTTTGCAATTACCGGTAAGCGGTTCAACAGAGAAGTTAATATTGCGTAAGTCTTTACTAACTCCACTTATTGATGAGAAGGCGATTCTCAAATCGAATGCATTACTACCACTAAATGTTTGTGGATTATATCGCATCTGCATAGAATATGGAGGCACTAATGTTTCATCATTCCAGTTACGTTGAAATACTCCCTTTTCTTTGGAAGATGTAAGTTTCAATGATCCGGTATTTGCATCTTGAGCCAAAGTCATACTAGTATTAGAATAGCCCTCGTTGTAGTATGGCGTCTCAAAATCTGAATAGAATAATTCATCTAATACAGTCATTTTTGTACGACGGGTTTCTTTCGAACTACCACATTTAACTGTAACCCAAACTTCATACTCTCCCGGAGTCATTGGAGCTTGCCAGATATTCTCAAATAAACCTTGTGGATTAGTCATACTTCCACCGGTACATCCCCACTCATAAGTGGGAGTCTCATCACTGTCTATTGCTGCGGAAACAAACACTTTTACACGATCATTCATACATACTTTACTTCCGAAAGTATTCAATGATACAATTTTCACACTGCCATCGTCACCGCAAGAAGCCAATAAAACTCCTGTCAGCAACAGTATATTCATTATTAATTTTTTCATAACTTATCGCTTTAATTATCTTTGTCCCATAAACTTACGAGTTGGACGCTCCAAATAATAATCCGTCACATGAGCATAACCATTATTGATATGCAGATTAGTTGTACGACAACCTGCTGCGTCAGCTTTCAATAGACCTCTGTAATTCCAATCATAATTATTCAGTTGTAGAGGAAGGTTACGATCATACCCCAACATTAAAGACATAACTGCAGTATCACCTTTCAGCGTTTGGCCGTCTTTGTCATAATTGAATGAACCTTGACCATAACTTTCAATCCACAATGCCGTCGAACCTAAATTGTGATAAGAGTATTCACCCTTTAGAATATGATACTTCAGCATTTCAGCAACTTTATTTTTGTCATATTGTTCCCATGAACCGGCTCTCACCAGTTTACCATTCACCTCTACTTTCTCACGAGACCAATAGCAATTAGAATTGGATTCCCAATTGCTTAATGCATTATTCGTCAAAAGAATATAGGTATTTCCAGATTCCAGATACAGATTTTCTATTCCCGCATATTCGATAGCATCTAACATACTACTAAAAATATCAGGGCGACTTTTGATAAATTCTAAAGCATTCATATTTACTCTATTATCCGATTCTTTCGGCACAAAGTCTGCATTTTCCGAAAAGTCCAGACCGAACAATTCGCAAGAGGTCATTCCTATAATCAGGAACACTCCTAATATTATCTTACTTATTTTTTTCATGATAATCCTATTTATTAGATTTATTCTGTATACGGTTTATTTTGTTTACCCAGCATATTGGGGTTCTTCTTGAATACATCTTGATTTAACGGCCACAGGATTCTTCCATATCCTCCAATCGGATTTTCCGGAATAGGCACACCTATAACAAAACCTTCCTCTTCAGCATAATCACCACCTGCATTCTGCATATAAGTATCCAAATATTCTTTCACTTTATTGTTACGAACCAAGTCAAACCAATGTTTACCTTCTGCCCATAACTCAATAGTACGTTCGTCGATAACCAACTTTAGTACTTTGTCCGCAGTATTATACTCTGATAAGCTGGCCGTACGTGTCCAACCGGCACGTTGGCGAATTGTATTTACAATATCAATAGCACCTTGAAGGTCTGGCTTAGAGCACTGAATTAGAGCTTCAGCTTTCAGTAACATAATATCCGTCAATCGATAAATAGGCATACGAGTATTGTCTTCGCCATTTTTTGCATATTCATAACCACCATAACCATCATTTGCCGATGAACTGTATGGAGTGAATTTCGGACATTTTACAATGAACCCGGCAGGATTACCATATTGATTAGCATAGAAATTATCATAAGTTTCATCTGTAATAGAGTTAACTCCATATGGAAGAATAGTAGAAGATACCCACATTGTATCTAAAACCATAATAATACGGCTATCTCCTTCATATTTACGTCCGATCAAGTCATTAAAAACATCTTTCACCGGATGATAAGGAATGGTATTAGAACCGGAAGCAAGGCGCGTGGCATAACCAAAACCGCCACCGTCTTCTGTATAATCCCAATACAGATTGAATATCATTTCAGGGGAAGATTCCGGTTTCATAAATTGATCTTGATATGCGCTACCTGTAGCCATCGTATATCCATAATCATTAATTAAATCATTAGCTTCAGTCAAAGCTTTATCAAATTCTTTATACCACATTAGTATATCAACTTTTAATGCCAGAGCAGTACCTTTGTTTAAAGAATATTTGGAAGCATCTTTCATATTGGTAGAAGGACCGAATAAATCCATGGCTTTTTCAATGTCTCCTAACATCAAAGTCTTTATCTCATCCAGCGTATTGCGCCCGTAATAACGTTCCTGTGCATTTACATCTTCAAGTGGTTCTGTAATCATTGGGACTTCTCCCCATACGCGAATTGCATAGAAGTACATCAGCGCACGCATTGTATAAGCCTGAGCCAGATAGGGTGCAGATACCGTTTCACCTACAGGAGAATTGGGGATATGTTTGATAGCAGCATTCGCACGATAAATGGTAGCATATAAACTGCTCCAGGAAGAGGTTCCGGAAGTGGAAGTCAAACCATTATATAGTAAGTTGGTATCCCAACCTGTTCCACGCGGAGCAAATGTCCCTCCACGTAATTCACCCCAATCAAACCAGTTTGTTTTTAAGGTACTTTGGAGTCCGTCATACATACCAGCATTCCAGGTTTGCAAATCTTTCTCTGTTTGCCAATAGGTTTCTACCGACAAATCACTCTTGGGTTGTCTATCCAAAAAGTTTTCACAAGAGGTTACTAATAACCCCATGCTCAATAGTACAATATAGATTAATTTCTTCATAGCTTATTAAAAATTTACATTTAAACCAAAACCAATTTCTTTAGCAGTCGGATAACGACCATTATCTTGACCTGGACGAAGTACGTTGCTATTGGAAATACTGGATGGATCATAACCTGTATAATTAGTCCAAGTTAGTAAGTTATTACCATATACGTAAACAGTTAATTCTGTAAGCTTTAATTTCTTAACAAGTTTCTTTTCCAGACTATACGCAAGACGAATATTTGTCAGTCGGATATAATCACCATCTTCCAAGAAATAGGAAGATAATTCACGGGCATTCTGAACACCTGTATTAGCTTTTTGTCCACTATATCCTTCTGTAATCTGGCCCTGATATTTCCAAATCTTATATATATCAGAACTATAAGGAGTGGCATTAGATGATGCATACGTATTCAATTCGCGACGTTGCTTGTTATAAATTTTATTGCCGAAACTGCCATAGAACGAAAATGAAAGAGAGAAATTCTTATAGTTCAAGTAATTACTCCATCCTAAATACCAGTTTGGTAGTCCTTGTCCCAGAATTTTGCGGTCACTATCTCCAATGACACCGTCATGATCTCTATCTTCCCATATAACATCACCTCCTTTTAATACTTGACCGTAAGAGGTTACCTGACCGATTTCACCTGTATATTTCTGACCATCCGACGTTTCGTAGTGAGAGAAAATAGGCTTACCGTCACTGCCATAGACCACATTATTATAATTGTTAGGATCTGTTTGGAATACAGGAGTTAAACGTTGACCAAATGAGCCATCACCATTCTTTATATAGGCATTAGACTGGTCATAAGCATAGATACCAAGCTGATTCCAACCAAACCATTGCCCTAAAGGAGAACCTTCTTCAATCCAATATTTACCATCTTCAACGAAAGGAGTACCTCCAGCTAACTTCAATACTTTGTTTTTATTACGTGAATAATTAACCGTTGTTTGCCATGAAAAGTCTTTAGTTTGTACCGGATATGCTGTAACGGAAAGTTCAATACCTTTATTTTGAATTTTACCGAAGTTTATACGCATATCACTAACACCCAATTCTGAAGGAATATTTTCCAGTGATAATAAATCGTGAGTATTCTTAACATAGTATTCACCAACAAAAGTAATACGCCCATCAAGGAAAGTCAAGTCTAAACCAAAGTTAGTTTGTTCTGTTGCCTCCCAACTTAAATCTTTATTTGCAATACGGGAGTTTTGTGTAACACCCAATACTCCATTGTAATAAGCACCAATTATATATCGATTGATAGCATCATAGTTACCTACACGTTCATTACCGTTCATACCCCAACTTACTCTGACTTTTCCATCTATTAAAGCAGGTTGAGCCCATTTCATAAAGGATTCATCAGAAAAACGCCAACCAGCGCCGATGGATGGAAATAGTCCCCAACGTTGTCCTACAAAACGAGAAGATCCATCATAACGTAAATTAGAATTGAACATGTAGCGACTCTTATAGTCATAAGTAACACGCCCGAAGAATGCCGCCATTGCATGATCCGTAAATGTTGATTTCGTATCCTTTGCATTTTTTACTTCCTGCGCATTGGATGAAATGATGGATTCTGATACATAATTGCTACCAGCTAAAGTAAAATCTTCATCATACCAATCCTCTACACTGGCACCTACCATTACACCTACATTATGATCTTTGAAAGATTGATTCCAATTTAAATAGGTTTCAGCAGCCAATTTGCGAGCTAAAGTGGCATCATTGCTACCTGAAGTCACACCACTTGAAACAAGGTTACCAGGTTCTAACTCATCAGTTCTTGTTACTTTATAATTAGCCTGGACATTTCCGTTCCAAACTAAGTTTTTCAATATCTTATATTCAACGCCTTGATATAATTGTACATCATATACAGTTGTCTCATTAATACGTTCATAAGCATCAGCAATAGGATTAAACTGTCCGCCATTATTATATAAATAGGAGCCATCAGGAAAGTAAAGTGCCATCTGAGGAGGACGTTTCATAGCTTGTTGTAATACCCTGCCTGTATTGATGTTATTTTTATGTGTATAGGCAACATTGAAACGGCTCAATAATTTAAAGTGATCAGTGGCCTGATAATCGACATTAGTCCTCGAAGTGATACGTTGATAGAAACTGTTTACAACCAAACCACGTTCATTCAGATATCCTAAACTGGTGTAATAATTCATTTTGTTTTTTGCACCACTGATATTAATATCGAATTGATCAGAATGTGCTGCGCGAGTAACCAAATCCTGATAGTCATTGTCTGCCATAAAATTGGGATGCAATGAGTCATTACTGGTTTTCCACAGTGATGTTGCTACATTGGATTTACGTTCAAAAATATAGCGGTCAAATGCGTTAGCCTGATCCAATTTGTGATCCAACATTTTAATAGAATGATTATATTTTGCCGAAACGCGCGCAGGTGTACCTTCTTTGCCACGTTTGGTAGTGATAATAATCACACCAGCAGCAGAACGAGAGCCATAGATAGCGGCAGAAGCTGCATCTTTCAATACTTCCATGCTTTGGATATCACTCGGATTAATATAGGAAATATTATCCACCGGCACACCGTCTACAATGAATAATGGATTGACACCAGAACCCATAGTAGACGCTCCACGGATCAACATCGTACCTGTATCGCCCGGAGCACCAGAATTATTGGAAATCTGCAAACCCGGTGCTTCTCCTTGCAATGCTTGATACACATTAATGGGTTGCTTTTCTTGAATGGCTTTATCTGATACTGAGGTTATTGATCCTGTCACATCTCTTTTCTTTTGTGTACCGTAACCAACTACCACCACTTCGTCTAGTGCTTGAGCATCTTCTTTTAATACAATTCTCATTTGATTACCTAAAGCAACTTCTGTTACATCTCTATAGCCGATATAACTAAATCTCAGAGTTGCTCCTTTGGTACATTTTATAGAGAAATTACCATCTATATCTGTGATAGCTCCATTGCTGGTTTTTAGTTCTGCTACCGTAACACCAATTAATGGTTCATCATTCTGATCTACTACTGTACCTGTTATTGTTATTGTCTGAGCTATCATTGTTGTACTCTGGACAAAAGCAAATAGTACTATCAATAATCGCCATAAAAGCGATTTTGACATGTGTTCTTTCTTTTTCATTAAAACTACTTTTTAAATTAGACTTAAATTAACAAGGGATTTCACCTAAGATTCTTTTTGAGTTGTTCATAATAGATTGTTTTTACATAATATCAATACATCATTTTAAACTCTGTCTATGAAAAGCAGTTATTATTTTGATCTTGTGAAAAGAAAGAGATGGAAATAGTTTTTGCCCGTCACTACGGAACATGCTATTTACATATACATATTTGTTTTATAGATCGAACCTTGTTAAGAGTATTGAATTTTTTTTCCTTTCTTCAGCTTCAAAACTTGCGAGATAGTTTTCGGTAATAGCTAAATTGGAATGCCCAAGGCTTTCAGATATGTAGGAAATGTTGACACCACTGCGCTTTAATACTGTTGCAAATGAATGACGCGCTGAATAGGTCGTGACGCGTGGAATGCCTGTCTTATGGGAAATTTTATAAAGTATCTGATTACATTCAGTGACAACATCCCTTACCAGTTTTACTCTTTCAAACGGATTTTCTTTTCCGGTAGCGAAAGGAAAAATATAAGTTTCAGGTGACTTAGGTGGATTCCCCCATTTCTCTATTATCTTTTGCATCTCGGGCGTGATGACTGCATGGATAATCTTACTGTGTTTGGTGTTTCTGGCTGTTTTTGCACGTATGAAGCAGATTTCTCCATTGATGATATTGGAGTACTGTAAGTATAATAAATCACGAAAATTAATGCCATTACATAAATAAGAGAAGAACCACAGATCACGATAAATTTCAGTCTTTTGGGTTCCATCATTATAAGTAATAATTTTCTTTATTTCTTTCAGGTTTAATGCCAATTTGCGTCCACATCCAGTGGGTACTTCATACTTTCCTTTTCCAAAAGGATACTGACTTTCTTTGATGATACCATCTTTACGTGCTATATTGAGAATACATTTGAGATTTCTGAAATAAAATCCCATGCTGGAGTAGCTGATTCCTAACGCGGATAAGTGATGTTCAAAACGGTTTAACCAGTTGATGGTAATTTCATGAAAAGAAATGTGCTTTCCTGCAAACTGTTCTATTTTGTTTAATGAACCTTTATAAGACAGATAAGTATTGGCTTGTCCATTTTCCTTTAACTCCTCTAACTTCTTATGAAATAAAGCATTCACTGAAAAATCAGAATATCTACCTAATCGTGCATTTAAGATGTCAAAATGAAATTCACCTTGAAAAGATAGAAATTCGACTTGCTGCCTGATTAAAGAAAAACTATTTTCGATGTTACGCCGTACTTCAGATAAGTGACGATTTTTGGTATGTGGTAATACTTCCCAGTCTCTAATAGAAACTTCTTGCCCGGTGGAGTAATATTTCTGTTTTCTGTTGTGGATAACTTGTACTTTTATGGGAAATAATCCATTCATCTTTTGTTTTCTTTTATCTAATACTGTGAGTACGGAAACTCCATCCTTAGAATATTTGTACATGGCTTTTTAAATTTGTTGGTTATTAACTATGAATTGAAACTGTATTTAGCAACATGCTATTTGCATACAAAGTTGATAAATAAGGTCCATATTAAAAGATATTTGAGACAGTATTAACAGAAACATAGATAATATTGATAATCGTCTATCTTTCTATTCCTTACTTTTGTAGTGCTAACAATTTAACAGAATAGTATGAAAAACAGATTTCTTATTTTATTGAGTTTTGTACTCATTGTGGGGCGAGATGCTGTTTGTGCAAATACCTCAATGGTGCGTGAGCGCATAAACATTAATCGTGACTGGCGTTATCAGATAGATGATCCGGATGGGGTAGGTGCTGCATTACATTACTCTAGACTAAAGCCTTATTTATTACCTTGTGCCAATGACTTTATTATATTTGGGAAGAGGTATCAGAGACCGGAAGGCAATCCGGGAGAAAATATAGCCTATGTAAAATCTGATTTTGATGATAGTGAATGGCGACATCTGAATTTACCCCATGATTGGGCTATTGAAGGGCCTTTCAATATTGACTATAACGGTTCGACTGGAAAGTTACCTTATTGGGGGATACGCTGGTATCGTAAAACACTGGAGTTATCGCAGGATGATGCCGGGAAACAAATTTATCTTGATATTGATGGGGCGATGTCATACGCTTCCGTGTGGTGTAACGGGCAATATGTGGGTGGATGGCCTTATGGCTATGCTTCTTTTCGTCTTGATCTGACACCTTATATAAAGGCCGGACAAAAGAATGTGTTGGCTATTCGATTGGATAATCCGGACGACACTTCACGTTGGTATCCGGGTAGTGGTATTTATCGGAATGTATGGTTAGTGAAAACGTCTCCTGTTCACGTGGAGCAATGGGGAACTTTTGTACGAAACCAGCAGGTTGATTCTGAAATTGCTGTTATGGAAATGGGAGTGAATATTGAGAATCATGCTGGAAAAGATGTTCAGGTAAAGTTGCAGACAAGTGTATATCTGCAAGGGAAAGATGGACGTCCTGTGGGGGAAGAGGTGACTCAAAGTATGACTAAGGATATTGCGATTAAAAAAGATAGCTGGTCGAGTGCCCGCTTTCAATTTAAAGTAGATAAACCGAAGTTGTGGGATATTGATACTCCGAATTGCTATGTAGCGGTCAGCCGGGTATTCATGGATGGAAAAGAAATGGATAGTTATGAAACTCCTTTTGGAATTCGTACAATTGAATTTACCCATAACCAAGGTTTCATGCTGAATGGACAAAAGGTAGCTATTAAAGGTGTGTGTATGCATCATGATTTGGGCGCTTTGGGCGCTGCTTTTAATGAAGTGGCTGCCGAAAGGCAGTTGCGTATCATGAAAGAGATGGGTGCAAATGCCATTCGTACTTCACATAACCCACCGGCACCGGAGTTGGTTGCTCTCTGTGACCGTATGGGACTGATGATGCAGCTTGAATTAGCAGATACTTGGCAAAAAGGGAAACGCAAGAATGATTATAATCTTCTTTTTGATGATTGGAGTGAAGCAGATATGCGCTCGTTGGTACGTCATTACCGTAATCATCCTTCTGTAATTATGTGGAGTATAGGTAATGAAATGCCTGATCAGACGACTGATCAGGGAGTCATAATAGCTCGTAATCTGACAGCTTACTGTCACGATGAAGATCCTACACGGCCTACTTCTTTAGGGTGTAATAAGCGGGATGCTGTTTTCCGTGATATTGTGAATCAGGTGGATATATTTGGTCTGAACTATTTCCATAAAACTTATCCGGTTTTCAAAGAGCAGAATCCTACTCGCCGTTATCATGCCAGTGAAACTTCCTCTGCAACGAGTTCTCGTGGGGAATATTTCTTCCCGGTAACTACTGACGTTAACGATAGCCGTTCCGGCTTCCAGCTTTCATCATATGATATGACAACTATAGGATGGGGATGTGCTCCTGAGGTTCAATTTAAAATGAATGAAGAATATCCGTTTATGAGTGGTGAGTTTGTGTGGACCGGATTCGATTACTTGGGCGAACCTACTCCTTATAATAAAGACCTGACCAATTTGTTAAACTTCAGTGATCCGAATGAATTAGAAAAGGCTCGAAAGGAATTGGAAGAGTTAGGCAAAATTAAGACACCTTCCCGCAGTTCTTATTTTGGTATTGTCGATTTATGTGGTTTTCCGAAGGATCGTTATTACAACTATAAGAGTTATTGGCGTCCTGATGTGCCTACTGTGCATATATTGCCTCATTGGAACTGGCAAGAGCGGATTGGTGAAATAACTCCCGTTCATATTTATACTTCGGGAGATGCTGTTGAGCTGTTTTTGAATGGTAAGTCACTGGGGCGTAGAGAGAAAGTTCATTCGTATGACCGTTTGACCTGGGATGATGTGCGTTACGAGCCGGGAAGTTTGAGAGCCATAGCTTATAAGAACGGTCAGAAATGGGCGGAAGAACTTGTAGAAACTACTGGAAAACCAGCCGCTTTACAAGTGACAGCAGAGAAAACAGAGCTTAAAAATGATGGTACTGATTTATCATTTATCCGTGTAGCTGTTGTGGACTCTCAAGGTCGTGTTGTTCCTCGTTCTAAGAATCATTTGAAGTTTTCTGTAACAGGGCCTGCTGAGATTATAGCTACAGATAATGGAGACGCAACCAGCCTATTACCATTCCAGTTATCAGAAAGAGATGCTTATAACGGTTTGGCATTAGTCATTTTGCGTAGCCAGTATATGAAGCAGGGAAAAGTAGTACTTACAGTAGAATCTAAGGGGCTTCCGAAACAAAAGGTTGTATTAAAGGTAGAATGATGTTATGAGTATAAATTGCAGTTTTAGGATTATCATCATTTATTTCTGTTTGTATTTGAGTGGATTAAGTGTATCGGCACAAGTACAAGTGAGAAATACAATATGGAATGGAGAGGACTTTCTTTGTACTCCTGCCTGTCGGGTAGTAAAAGAGGATTCTATACGTTCTCTTATATTCGAATCTGTTTCTTATAAAGGACAGGCTAAATCTGTTTTTGCCTATTATGCTACCCCTGCTATGTTACAAGGCAACAGCTCTCAGGAGAAAAAGTTACCGGGGATTATACTGGTACATGGCGGTGGTGGGACAGCTTTCCGGGAATGGGTTGTAATGTGGGCAAAGCGGGGGTATGCAGCCCTTGCTTTAGACACGCGTGGTAATGGTCCGGATAAAAAACACATTGATGGAGGCTTTGATGAAAATGAAAAGGAGACACCTTATTTTGATGTCACTTTACCTCAAAAAGAACAGTGGGTATATCAGGCTGTCAGCGATATTTTCAATGCGCATTCTCTACTTCTGAGCTTCCCGGAAGTCGATGTGGAGCGTACTGCCATTACTGGTATAAGTTGGGGTGGGGTATTGACTTGCATTGCAGCTTCATTAGATTCTCGGTTTCGGGTAGCCGTTCCTGTCTACGGTTGTGGGTTTCTTTCTGAAAGCGGGCGAATGAAACAACAACTGGATGGTTTGCCTGACGAACAAAGAGAAATATGGCTGAAACAGTATGATCCATCCAACTATTTACCCCGGATGGAGAGGCCGATATTGTTTATAAACGGAACCAATGACGTACATTTTTATCTGCCATCTATGGCACGGAGTGCAGTATTGGCTTCACAGTCCGGGTTATTGATAAAACAAGGTTTGCGCCATAGTCACAAATATGGTTGGCAAAGTGAAGAGATAGCTGCATTTATAGATCAATATCTTCGTGATGTGAAGCCTTTGGCCCAAATAACAAATGAGAAAGTAGAAGAAGGACTTGTATCAGGCGAGATCATTTCATCTACTCCTGTGGAGAAGGCCACCTTGCATTACACTACAGATTCAGGACAGGAACGGGAGAAATATCATTGGCAAGCAATAGAAAGTAAGGTAGAAAAGAATAAATGGAGAATTCCTCTGCCAGCAGGTATTACTACCTGGTATGTCAATATAACCGATGTGAGAGGCTATCAGATATCGGGTGAACTGCACATTGGTAATTGATTTTCGTTTCACTTTTGTCTGAAGCATTATAAAAAATAAAAGCGGCTGCCTCACAACAGTCGCTTTCAATTAACAATCTACCTTAATAACCTATGAGATAATACCTATTTACCAACTAACTATGAATTTAAAAAGCCTATGAATTTAATTTCTATTTATATAGTAAGAATAATAGTTTCTCTATGAGCCTCTCTCTTTATTGGATAGGACAAAGATATGCGTAACAATGATAATGGACTTAAAATATTATTCCAATCATTATATATATTGTTTCAGTTACTCCATTTTTATATGAAAATAGTACATTCTTGGTTCAGCGTTATTGGAAAGGGATAAAAAAAGGGGAACCAAACAAAAGTTGGCTCCCCCACATGAAATGTTTTGCTGATTATTTCTTCACTTGAATAATATCGTAGTTCAGGTCGCTGACAGCTTCTTGCAGACTATCGTTAACCAAACGTAAAGTGGTATCGTTCACTACTACGAAGTAGACGGGAGCGTCACCATCACTCGGTGTCAGTTTGTAGGCTGTCTTTTGTTTGTTGTTCACTGTCTTCTTGATGACTTGTTTCTTACCTTTGGAAGTGAAGCTCTTGTTCTTTCCTTGACCTTCCGCATCCAAGTAAGTAGTAACCAAAGTATAACCGCTTTCTCCGTCAGGACCTACACTGTCCACGCTCAATACGTATTGGATACCCGGGCCGTCGGCAGCAGGAAGAAGACCTTCGTATACGGCTACGGCAGAAGAATCATTCCCGGCAACTGTCAACACTCCTTCACCTACGGCGGAATCATTGTTCTGGGTTCCTTTTGATTGGCAGGATACCAATGCAGCAGCGATGGCTGCAATCATCATTACTTTTTTCATTGCTTTAATGGTTTAAGTTAATATATAATGCAAATTCACACTATTCTTCCTCTTCTTTTTTGATAACGAGCAGTTTATCCACTCGTCCACGATCCATGTCCACAACTTCAAACTGTAGGTTCTTGTAGCTGAACAAGTCTCCTGCTTTAGGTACCCGCCCGATGAGGAACATGGCGAGACCGCTTAGTGTGGTAAAGTCTTCTTCTTTCAGATCATCATAGCTCAGGATACCCATCTCTTCCATAAAATCATCTACATTCATAGAAGCCTCAACGAGCATCGAGCCATCTTGCCGGGTGACGATATCTTCTTCTTCCATTTCGTTTTCTTCAAGGATGTCTCCGAAGATACTTTCCGTCAGATCATGCAAGGTGATAATGCCTGCTGTGTTACCATACTCGTCTACAACAACTCCGAACTTATTTTTGTTCTTCTTAAATAGCTCTAAAACTTTCTTGGCATATAAACTTTCTGGAATAAACAAGGGAGAACGCGCGATACCGCGTAAATCGAAGGGGTGATCATTGCCTAACATCAGAATAATATCTTTGACGGACACTACTCCGATAATATCATCTTTTCCTTTCTCTACCAACAGATATTTGCTGAAATGTTGTCCGCGGATAATGTGTAGTACCTCATCACGTGTGTATGTGGGATGTAGTACGACAAGGTCACGGCGGTAAGTCATCAGTTCATTGGCCCGCTTATCTGAGAATCGGAATACGTCCCGTAACATTTCCGTTTCCTCCTTATCAATAACACCCTGTTCTGAACTTTGGTGCAGAATCATTTTCAATTCTTCCTGTGTCATGGGACGTTCTTCTCCATTGTTCAGGCCGATTAGTTTATTCACTATCTTGGTTGAGAAACTGAGTAGACAGACAAATGGATAAGACACTTTGGTCAGTAAAATCATGACCGGACTAAGTAGAGTTGCATATCGTTCCGGATTACTCAGTGCTATGGACTTGGGTACCAACTCACCGATGATGAGTGAAAGGTACGTAATGATTGCCACTGTTGTAATCATGGCAAGGTCTTTAGCATAGGGAGCGACTCCAGGAATGGAGGCGAATAACGGCGCTACATTGTCGGCAATGGCTACACCACCGAAAGCACCGGATACAATACCGATAAGCGTGATACCAATTTGAATGGTAGAAAGAAACTTCTCGGGCTCTTCCAACTGTTTCAATACTCCTTTGGCTCTTTTGTTTCCCTTTCCTGCAAGGGTTTCGAGTCGTGCTTTGCTGGATGACACCAACGCTATTTCATACATGGCAAAGACACCGTTCAGCACTAATAAAAATAGAATAATAATAAATTCCATATAGGTTATGAATAGTTTATATTGCAAAATTACTAATTTTTTGAATTTTATTACTAATATTGCTGCCTATTTATAGAGATTATTAAAGAATGAAAGACATGAAAAGAAAACAAATTTTATTTAGCGTTTTATTGCTGTTTTCAGTTGTTGCGACACAGGCGGCACGAGTAGATACCGTTATGGTAAAAAGCCCATCCATGAATAAAGAAGTACAAGTGGTATATGTACTCCCTGATAAAGCATTGGGTGAGGAAGCTGAGGCTTGTCCGGTAGTTTATTTGTTGCACGGCTATGGTGGTAATGCACGTAGTTGGGTAGGATTGAAACCGGAGTTACCTAAGATTGCAGATGAAAAAGGAATTATCTTTGTATGTCCTGATGGTAAAAACAGTTGGTATTGGGATAGCCCTAAAAATCAGGCTTATCGTTATGAAACTTTTGTAGCTTCGGAACTGGTGAAATATACAGATAAAAACTATGCTACTATTCCGGAGAAAAAAGGACGAGCCATTACCGGATTGAGTATGGGTGGACATGGTGCTTTGTGGCTTGCAATCCGTCATAAAGAGATATTTGGTGCAGGAGGAAGTACCAGTGGTGGAGTGGATATTCGCCCTTTTCCGAAGAATTGGGAGATGAACAAACAACTCGGTGATTATGAGTCTGATAAGACTTTATGGGATCAGCATACAGTGATTACTCAAGTTGATAAAATCAAGGATGGTGATCTGGCATTGATTATTGATTGTGGTGAACAAGATTTCTTTTTGGAAGTGAATAAAGCATTACATAAGGTTCTGCTGGAAAAAAATATCAGCCATGATTTCATTACCCGTCCCGGTGGGCATAACGGGCAATACTGGAATAATTCTATTGACTATCAGATTCTCTTCTTCGATAAATTCTTCAAGAAGTAATATCCTTAGTTTATTTCATGATATAATCTACGGTACGTGCATAGTCCGTACCGTAACTTTTGGTTAACTCGCTGCATGAGATGTCGACATCTTTCTTATCGAACCTATAAGTGTAAGTCGTGGTTTCGTTACTTCCACTGTTATCCTCTGGTCTGAGATCAGTAATCAGAGTATTGTATGCATCTCCCAAGAATTTCCCATAAATGGCAACCGAGTGGAATGAAAGGGGATATAGATCTGTCAGGAATAGGTACGGAATCTCTGAAGTGTTGGCTATTTCATTGCCGGTAGATGTGCTGGCTATGTAAGTTTGTTCGGACTTGTCAACCTGCTGGGTGATGCGTAGTGTTCTATAGCTACTATAATCTATGTTGATAGAAGAATAGGACTTATTTCCGTCTAATGTTTCTGTTATATTTTTCAGGAAGTATTTTCCCTCTGTATTGATAAGATAATCGAAAGTATAAGAGCGTATTTTACCATCCATTTCTTGGCGCACGCAACTTATAGCATAGCCATTATCATCCAACGTGTAGGTCGAGATATTATTAATTTCATCTGTTACTACAGCCTGATGATCTCCATAAACAACATTTGTTGCATTTTCTATCTTAAACAATTCTCCTCCAGCTACGAAACTTTGTGTAGATGTAAAGTTAATCAATCGACCGGCACTATAATCGTAAGTCTGAGTAACAGTAACAGCTGGTGCACCTGGCTCTTCCTTGACTTCCTTTAATTCTATTTTAGAGAAATGAGTTACAGGATATCCCGGATTATCGGGTATATCTGAGCCCTCGTTATTGTCACTACAAGCTGTCAATCCTCCTATGAATAGTAAAGCTATGAAAATATTCTTCTTCATTCTGGGTTATTTAATGATAAGACCATTGCGGAAATAGCGCTTTACTTTCACACTTTTTACTACTGTCATTTGAGTTTCGGGTTCTGGTTTAGGTTCAGGGAGCACGATACTACCATCGATGATACCTATTGCTGCACTGAACAAAGCCTCGTTAGGATCTCCTAATGGCAGTACTTTTGCAAAATCACTCAGTTCACTGACTGCATAATTCGGTGTGAAACCTTTGGTGTAGTCCGCCTCACCTTCTGAATTGAATACTTGGCATACAACAGGGCGAAGCACCCATAAGAATTGATTGCTGGGGAAACTTTCTGTTGCTACGGTTTCTCCCTTGGTTGTGGTGCCTATAGTTATTACTGTCATGTACGGTCTCAAACAATTAATGAGCATTTCCGAAGCAGCAGCAGTTGTACTGCTTGTCAGAACATACACTTTCGATAGATTTAGGTTCACACCTCCTTGCAAAAGCTTGCTGTCGAGTGTGAGTTCGTGGTCTTTATATTTTCGCTTCTGGCTATATTCCAGTGAGGCGAAGGGACTGTTCAATTTGTCGGCAGGTACCAAAATATCTGCCAGAAGTTGTACGCACTCCATTTCTCCACCGGCATTGTAGCGCAAGTCAATAACCAAATCTGTTATATCCTTATCTTTAAAGAACTGCGATAGTTGGAGTAGCTCACTATTATCTTCTTTATTGAAGCTGTTGTATGCCAAGTAACCTACATTTATACTTCCACTGGAGTAAACGTCGTAAGCAGGTATGGCGACGTCCTCTACGGGACGGGCGGCAGGAAGAACTACGTCACGATAAGATTCAATCTTACTTTCATCTTCTCTTTCGTCATTGACAGCTGAAACATATTTTCCTAACAATAGTTTCTGATTTTCACCTTCAGTCAGTAGTTTCTCCGTTTTTTTGGTGATATAATCATCGTTGATTTGCATGATCCATTCGCCTCGCTTTAATCCGACTTCGGAAGCTGGAGATTCGGGAATGACGTATGTGATAAGTGCATTATAGGCGGTATCATTACCGCTTATCCGATATAGGGAATAGTCGAAGCCATAGCTCGGTGTAGGAGTGGCATACAATGTATCGACACTGGAGTAATCTTTATCAAGTGATGATCTTATTGATTTTAAAAAAGCCTCCGGGGCAAGGAAATAATTCACGTTTTTTGAGTCGGGTATGTCTTCAAACCACAGATATTCTTCTCTCATGACGCTGTCTATCCATAGATCGCGTCCGGTCCATTTGTAATATTCCGGCCAACGGTCTACTCCACAAGAGAATAAGTTCGTCAATGCAAGGACTCCCAATAGTAGGAAAAGCTGTATATTCCTTCTTCTCATCTGTATCTATCGTTTGGTTTTCGTTGCAAATTTAGCGAATAGTTTGTTTATCTACCATAAATGTGGTATAAAATTCCCTATCTTGTGTCATTGCCCATGTCATAACATCCCATTATCTTTGCACTCAATCAATTAATCCTAAAAAATACAAAGACAATGGAAACAAAGAAATTGCATTTCGAGACGCTTCAACTCCATGTAGGACAAGAACAACCCGACCCGGCTACTGATGCACGTGCCGTGCCCATTTATCAGACTACTTCGTATGTATTCCGCAACTCTGCCCATGCTGCTGCACGCTTTGGTTTGCAAGATCCGGGCAATATCTATGGCCGTTTGACTAACTCTACACAAGGTGTGTTCGAAGCACGTGTAGCTGCTTTAGAAGGTGGCGTTGCCGGATTGGCGGTTGCTTCGGGTGCAGCTGCCGTGACTTACGCTTTAGAGAATATTACTCGTGCCGGAGATCATATCGTATCGGCTAAAACCATCTATGGGGGAACGTATAATCTGTTGGAGCATACTCTGCCTGCCTACGGAGTGACTACTACTTTTGTAGATACTGCTGATCTCTCGAACTTTGAGAAGGCTATACAGGAGAATACAAAGGCTGTATATATTGAAACTCTGGGTAACCCAAACTCCAACATTATTGATATTGAAGCTGTTGCTGAAATAGCACATCGTCATAAGATTCCATTGATCATTGATAATACATTTGGCACACCTTACCTGATACGGCCTATTGAGCATGGAGCAGACATCGTGGTACACTCCGCTACGAAGTTTATCGGTGGCCATGGCAGTTCCTTAGGTGGCGTGATTGTGGACGGCGGTAAGTTCGATTGGGCTGCTTCGGGCAAATTTCCTCAACTGACAGAACCGGAGCCTTGCTACCATGGCATACGTTTTACTGAAGCTGCGGGTGCTGCGGCTTACGTTACTCGAATTCGCGCTATCCTGCTTCGTGATACGGGTGCTACCATCAGTCCATTCAATGCTTTTATTTTATTGCAGGGACTGGAAACACTTTCCCTCCGTGTGGAACGTCATGTAGAGAATGCATTGAAGGTGGTTGATTTCTTGAAAAAACATCCTAAAGTGGCAGCGGTGAATCACCCGTCATTGCCGGAACATCCGGATCATGCATTGTATCAAAGGTATTTTCCCAATGGTGCAAGTTCTATCTTTACTTTTGAAGTAAAGGGTGGAGTGAAAGAGGCACAGACATTTATTGATAACCTACAAATTTTCTCACTTCTGGCAAATGTAGCGGATGTTAAGTCGCTCGTTATCCATCCGGCTACTACTACACATTCGCAGTTGAATGAACAGGAGTTGAAAGAACAAGGCATTAAGCCGGGAACGGTGCGTTTGTCTATCGGTACGGAGCATATTGCTGATTTGCTGGATGACTTGGCTCAAGCGTTGGATAAAATATAATTGGTTCATAACGGTATGGAAAAGAACAAAAGTGATTAGTGTTTGGTGATAAGTGATTAGCGCCATTCGGTATATTATTTTTTAGACGCGGATGACACGGATAACGCGGATTTAAAAGGCTGCGCTATAAAAGTGGATAAAAAAA
>OLQM01000040.1_pt1 | contig 102768 bp, 99 predicted proteins | sample 1673161 | NCBI WGS metagenome assembly OLQM01 (sample SAMEA3136761, study PRJEB25190) | human gut metagenome | reverse complement strand
GCAGTTTCTGTTTCTTTTTCCCGGATATCTTTCCTTTTGTCTCCAGGTATTCGAAGACAATTATATCTGCATGGTTCTCTTTTGCATATTTTGTAACTGCTCCTGCAATCTTCCTGCCCAGTTCTATGTTCAGGCTTTTTGCATAAGCCCATCTGCTTTTCGCCTGTACAGATCCATGTTCTCTCTGGAATTTCCTTATCCGTCCCAGTACACGGTACATCCGGTCTTTTTCACTGGGAAAATCGATAAACTTTCTTCCCAGGACAGTTCCATCCGACCGCATAATGGTACAGACTGCATCGGTATTGATTCCCAGATCCACACTGCAGATGATCTGTTCTTTGGCTGGTATTTTCGCAAGTATCACATCTTCTGTATAAGAAAAACGCAGAAAATATTTCCTGTGCCTTTTCTCCAGTGTCGGGGCAGATGCCTTTTTCCCGGACCAGTTCTTTCTCAGATACTCCATGTCGGTATGACTCAACCGTACATGGAACCACTTCCAGTCATGTCCATCATATAATTTCAGATAAGCAGCGTCCTTCCCGCCTTCATCCTCCCGGTACATCACATCACGGTAAAAAACCGGCATAGCATGGTTCTCATATACAAGTCTCGGTTTTCCTTCTAACCGGTCTGTTTTCTCCCACAAACCCAGTCGGGTTTTGTAAGAAGACACACTTCCCAGGGCATTCTGGATAGATGCCCTTCTCAGATAGGAGGGCATCTTTGGAAATCGAATATCAAAATCAAAACGAGCCTGATTCTTTTTCGTTGTATGTATCAGGTGTTCTGCTTCATTGAAACGTTTCTTTGTTCCCGGGATCCTTTCCAGCTCTTCCCATACCTGTGCATAGACCTCTGTCAGATAGCTGACTGCAGCCCTGTAAACATCCAGTGTCTGACGAATCGGGATATTCTGTTTTCGTAATTCTACGCCATAGCTGGATATTATCTTCACAGTTGCTTCCTGCCTTTCTGACTTGTACTGGCATAAATAAGTCCTATTTGTTCCTTCCTATTCTATTATAACTCTTTTTAGGTCCAATAAAACTCCCTTTTATGTTTTTTTGTAAAAAATTTGCGCGCCTAACTCATCACTGGAAGTAACGAGAATGCGGCGCGCAGTTATTCAACAGTTCAACATGTACCTGCTCATTTTAGAATTGGATAAAAAAAACAGATAAGTGCTGTCACTCACCTGTCTTTGACACAATCACTCTTCATCGACAAAAATCCCCACAGCTTTCACCGCGGGAACTGAAATGTGTCTTTCTGAATTTTCTACTCATACAGAATATAAAATCTACTTTATTACCTCATCGGGTCCATCGTTCCAATTCTTCTGACATATGCTCTGGCAATACTCGTGACAGATTATCGGTCAAAGTACTCATGCTGCTCTCAATTTTACTTATCTGTTTCTGTGAAGAAGCTATCTTTTGATAGATGGAGTTGATTTCGTTTTTCTTTTTGTCAATTGACTTCTGGGCGTTATCGCGTTCAGTTTCTGCCTGTTTCAATGTCTCATCACTTACTGTTCCTATAAATCTTCCAATAAGTAACTCTATAATTAGACCAATAATTCCAGCAGGAACAGCAGCTAATAACCAAATACCAGACATTGCAATAGCAAACAGTATTATCCCCCCAGACACAATTATCACCAAAACAACCTTCAGTATATCTCCTATACTCAATGTTCCCTCAAACTTGACCCAGTCAGACATACCGCCAAAAAATTCTCCAACCGCAGCCCATCGTCCATCAAATCCATATCTATAGACTATATACAAAAACAAAGATATTGTAATAATCCATGCTATAGTAGTTAGTATCTTGTCTGCTTTGGCATCTTTGTCTACCATTTTAGTACGTTCTTCTATAGTCCCATGTAATGTATTTATTTCATCCTGCTCTTTTGAAATTTCATCCTTCATAAATGCCACAGAACTTCTTAAGCTGCTCAGTTTTTTCTGAATAACTTCCTCTGCATTTTTTCTGTTTTCATTCGGGGTTTCTTTTGTTGCGTCTTTTTTGGCTTGCAGCTGCGTCTGACGATACTTTTTTTTCAGATCCTGTATCTTTTTCCGATTTTCGTTATTGAGTTTTTTTATTTCTTTTTCAGTATTGCGGGATATTTTCCAGTTTTTTTCCAGCTTCGCAGAAATCTTGGACAGTGTTCTATGCTGTACATAATCCATTGTTCTGCCATGCCCGCATTCTGTACAGATTTCTGCTGTATCTTTATTTTCCTTTTCACAACGTATACATTTCCACATGTGCCTTTACTCCTTCGTTTCTCTTGCCGAATGCTGTATCATTTACAGACAATTATACATGCACAACAACATTACTTCAATATGTCCCTTCGCATTTTCCAATATCCGCTTCCTGCATCGAGAAAAGAATCCAATAGCTAAATCGAGGCTGATTTTCCAGAAACCTTGTGAGTATGAGCATTTTAAATCGGTCATTATTTCAAGAAATGATCAATATCAACTTTTGTAAATGATCGTATGATTGGATAGTCTGTTTCATGTTCCGCTTCCTGTTCCTGCGTGTACCAGATGCCGCGCAGACCACTGTTGCATGCACCTTCCACATCTTTCTTATAATTATCACCGATGAATGCACACTCTGCTGCCTGTACGCCGGATTTTTCCACGCAGATCTCAAAAAGGTGTGGATGTGGTTTCTCGACGCCGGCCTCTTCGCTGCTGACCATAAAATCAATATATGGTGTAGCACCGAGGGATTCCAGTTTCTTATACTGGATATAGGCAGTCATGTCGGTTCCTGTTCCGGTGCGGACACCGCGTTTTTTGAGTTCTTTGAGGAAATCAATCACTCCAGGGACCGGCTGTGACTGGCGGATCAGGGTGTCCCAGTATGCATGATACATATTGCGGGCATGTGGAAAGACTGGTTTTTCCCAGAGTTCAAGCATCCCCTGCGTGCGGAGCAGGCGGTTATGGATCGCTGCTACATCGCCGCCGATCCTGTCGATCATGATCTGTCCGGCTTTTTTGTAGCATGCAAGAGTTTCTTCCGCTGACTTTCCAAACGCACTCTCACAGTAGTCGGTGAGGGCTTTCATTCCATAAATGTGGTTTTTGTCATAACTGTACAAAGTATTATCAATGTCAAAGATCACTGCTTTTATGGAAGGTCTGACACCTGGAGTGCTTCCTTCTGGCGAATCCGTTACTTTTGGTGTCTGGATCAGATCCTCAAATTCTATCTGGAGACCGACTGTGATCTTGCACAGAACACCAATAGATGGATTTGCCTGACCTCTTTCGATCTGTGCCAGCATACTCTTGCTGACTCCTGTCCTTTCAGCCATCTGATCGAGGCTCATGCCTCTGTACTGACGGAATCTCTTTAAATTTACTGCTACATTATTTGATAAATAGTCCATGATCGTCATCTCTTTCTCTTGTGTGGTATCTGCGGATCATCCATTTCCGCTACAGGTTTCTTCCTTTATCTTACCTTATTCTTCTGATTTTGACTATACAAAAAATGCCGGCATGTGTCTGTTTCGGGCAGACATATGCCGACATTTGCTTTATTCTTACTATGAAATCTTACTCTAAGATATGCTCTCTTCCCATGGATATAATCATTCTGACATGGTCATCTGCCAGGGAATAAAAGATGGATTTTCCCTCTCTTCGGTTCTTTACGAGCTTGTTCTGCTTAAGGATGCGAAGCTGATGGGACACTGCGGACTGGGTCATATTCAGGACTTTTGCCAGATCGCAGACACAGACTTCGGATTCAAACAAGACAAACAGAATACGGATACGGGTAGAGTCTGCAAAAACCTTGAAGAGATCTGCCAAATCATAAAGTTCTTCTTCATCCGGCATGGTCTCATTCACGATCTTAAGCAGATCTTCGTGGATTTCCTGGCATTCGCAGGTTATTTCTTCTTTCTCTTCTGCCATAAACAGTCTCTCTTTCTTATAATTTCTTTTTACAGACGTTTTACAAAAAGGGTACGGATCGCATTCAGGACTGCAAGCACCATGACTCCGACATCTGCAAAGATCGCTACCCACATGTTTGCAATACCAACTGCACCCAGGATCAGGCAGATCACTTTGATACCGATCGCAAAATAAATATTCTCATATACGATACGCATACATTTCTTTGCGATACGGATCGCCTTGACGATCTTCATCGGGTCGTCATCCATCAGGACCACATCGGCTGCCTCGATCGCAGCGTCGGAACCCATAGCTCCCATTGCGATACCGATATCTGCTCTGGAAAGTACCGGTGCATCGTTGATCCCGTCACCAACGAAAGCGAGTTTCTCTTTTTCTGATTTCTTTGCGAGAAGTTCTTCTACTTTGCTTACTTTGTCAGCCGGAAGGAGTTCGCTGTATACACGGTCAACGCCAAGTTCACCTGCAACCTGCTGTGCAACTCTGTCAATATCACCTGTCAGCATGACGGTTTCTTTGATACCGTTTTTCTTAAGGCTTGCGATTGCATCTTTGGAAGTCGGTTTCGGAACATCGGAGATCAGGATGTGGCCTGCATAAGCTCCGTCAATCGCCACGTGGATGACAGTTCCTACCTGATGGCACTCTACCGCTTCTACGCCGATGCGCTTCATCAGCTTAACATTTCCGACTGCAACCGGAGTTCCGTCTACTTTTGCTGTAACACCGTTGCCGCTGATCTCCTCTACATCTGTCACGCGGTTCTGATTGATCTCTTTGCCGTAGGCAGTTTTGAGGCTGCGGCTGATCGGATGTGAGGAAAAGCTTTCTGCAAGTGCTGCGTACTCGAGGATTTTGGACTGTTCCATGGTGTTGTGATGGACACCTGCTACTTCGAATACACCCTTGGTCAGAGTACCGGTCTTGTCAAATACGACGTATTTTGTCTCGGACAGAGTCTCCAGATAGTTGGAGCCTTTGACCAGGACACCTGCGTTGCTGGCCCCGCCGATTCCGGCAAAGAAACTCAGCGGGATACTGATCACAAGTGCACACGGGCAGCTGATTACAAGGAAGGTCAGTGCACGGTAGATCCACTGGCTCCACATTGCAGGATTGTGAAGGATCACAAGGTTTACAATCGGCGGCAGGACTGCAAGTGCGAGCGCACCGTAGCAGACTGCCGGGGTATAATAGCGGGCAAATTTGGAGATAAAGTTTTCGGATCTGGATTTACGGGAACTGGATTCCTCGATCAGTTCCAGGATCTTGGAAACGGTAGATTCATCAAATTCTTTGGTTGTTCTGATCTTGAGCACGCCTGTCATGTTGATGCAGCCGCTGATGATCTCATCACCTGGTTTTGCACTTCGCGGAAGACTTTCACCTGTCAGTGCACTGGTATTGAGGGTTGTGGTTCCTTCTACGATCACACCGTCGAGCGGGACTTTTTCACCTGGCTGTACGACGATGATGGAACCGATCTCAACTTCATCCGGGTCAACTTTTTCCAGTTTACCATCGTTTTCGATATTGGCGTAGTCCGGGCGGATATCCATCAGTTCGGTGATGTTGCGGCGGCTCTTGCCGACCGCATAGCTCTGGAAAAGCTCGCCGATCTGGTAGAACAGCATAACGGCTGTGCCTTCTTTGTAATCCTTCAGAAGGATTGCTCCGATAGTTGCTACTGCCATCAGGAAGTTCTCGTCAAATACCTGTTTGTTGCGAATTCCCTTGAATGCTTTGATCAGGATATCATAGCCGATCACAAGATATGGGATCATGTAAAGTGCAAATTCCAGATAGCCGTCAACTGGAAGCACGGACAGTACTGCGATCAGTACGAAAGCTATGATGATGCGGGTCAGCATTTTTTTCTGCTTTTTGTTCATGTTCTCTCCTCCTTCACCCATTTGATAAAGATGCCCTGCCGCATCCGCAGCAGAGCATTCTCATTGTTCTTATAAGTAGATCTCGCAGTCATCTTCAACTTTCTTGCAGTTCTTGAGGACTTCTTTCATAACGCTGTCCGGATCCTGGCCTTCTTCGAATTCTACTTTCATCTTGAGCATCATGAAGTTTACGCTTGCATCCTTAACACCAGCTGTGTTCTTGGCAGCTTCTTCCATTTTGTTTGCACAGTTTGCGCAGTCAACTTCGATTTTGTAAGATTTCTTCATAGTGGTGATCTCCTTTTTCTTCATAGATGTTTTATTCACGTTTTCATATGAACACTTATTCATATGTTTGATTGTATTATACCATCTTGCATAGAAATGTCAATATGTTTTCGCAAAAAAAGAAACCACCGGGAACGGAAATTTATTCCGTTCCCAATGATTTCCTGGTTTTCTCAATCTTTTACAAATACTGCGACTGCTTCCGTCCACACGGTTTCGCAGAACTGGTCTACACAACAGGCTTTCTCAAGACGGTAGCCTGCCTGAAGAAAGGCTTCGAGGTCTCTGGCGAGGCTGGTAGCTTTGCAGGAGACGTAGACGATGCGGTTTACACCGTAGGAAAGGATCTTCGACAGTGCTTTCGGGTGGATTCCGTCGCGCGGCGGGTCAAGAACGATCACGTCCGGTTTCTCGGTCAGGTCATCGAGGACCTTAAGAACGTCACCGGCGATAAATCTGCAGTTATCAAGACCGTTGAGTTTCGCATTCTCTCTCGCTGCTTCCACGGCATCTTCCACGATCTCGACACCGATCACTTCTTTTGCCACCGGCGCGAGGAGCTGGGCGATCGTTCCGGTTCCGCTGTACAGGTCAAAAACTTCCATTCCACTGGTATTCTGGATGTAGTCTCTGACAACGTTATAAAGAACTTCGGCTGCCAGTGAGTTCGGCTGGAAGAAAGAAAATGTACTGATCCGGAATTTCAGCCCAAGCAGTGTCTCATAGAAATAGTCCTGTCCGTAAAGGATCCTTGTCTCATCGCTCTTGACCACGTCAGAAAGCGAATCGTTGATGATGTGCATGATCCCGACGATCCTTCCTTCCAGCGGCAGTGCCAGAAGCTGTTCTTTGAGTGGTTCCAGATCGTATTCTTCCTGGCTGGTAGTGACAAGATGTACCAGGATCTCGCCGGAGGTCACGCCACGTCTCAGCATCAGATGGCGGAGATAGCCCACATGCTGGAGTTTACGATAATAGGAAGCACCTTTTTCCTGAAAAAATGTGCGTACACAGGTCAGGATATCTGTCATATCCTTATGGACCAGTCTGCAGTCATCCGTGTTTAAGATGTCATAAGTGCTGCCCTTCTTGTGCAGACCGAGAGAAAGCGGTCCGTCCTTGTATTCATCACCAAAGGAAAATTCCATCTTGTTGCGGTACCCAAATTCGATCGGGCTTCCGTGGATTCCTTCCCATTCAAAATCAGCCTTACCTTCTGCGTCTGTCTGTCCGCCCTGGATGAGTGCATCTTCCAGAAGCTCACGGATCTGTCTGTCCTTCATCTCAAGCTGATTCTCGTAGGACATTGTCTGGTACATGCATCCGCCGCATGCAGGAAAGTTGCTGCATACCGGCTCTCTTGTCTCAAGCGGAGATTTCTCCAGAACTTCCAGGATGCGTCCCTGCACCCTGCCGGAGCGTTTCTTCTGGATCATGAACCGTACATTCTGTCCCGGGATCCCATTCTTGATCAGGACTTTCTGATCATCCACCTGGACATAACCTTTGTTTGGAAAGTCTACTTTTTCTATAATGCCTTCGTAAATTTCACCTTTTTTCATTTCACTTATTCCTTATCTTACTTTTATATTTACAGTAAAACAGCCCCGGTTATCTGCCGGAGCTGCTCAAAATCCAAGTTACTTTTCACCGTAGCCTGCTTACTCTTCTTCGTCCTCGAAATAATCATCAAAGTCGTCGTCGAAATCTTCTTCAAAATCCTCCAGATAATCTGGTGTGAAGAAACGGTAAACTGCAAATGCGATACCTGCTACTGCTGCAACTGCACCGATGATTGCCAGCACCCAGAGAACTGTGTTTTTCTCTTTTTCTTCTTCTTTCTTGTTCAGGGTAGAGAGTAATTCCTCGATTTTGGCATTCATGTTTAAATTATTCAGATTCATTGTACGCACCATCCTCTCGCTCGATGTCAATTTTTATAGAACATAGTATATCACTATTCTGAAATTTTTACCATATGTTCTATAAAAAAGTTACTTCAAAAATCCGCGAAAAATTCTCATCCTTTCTCCAGAAAAGGTGCACTGCCTATCTTACTGCCTATCTGAACCTTTGTCTCCACACCTTCCTGTGAATTCGTCAGCAGATCCTGATCTGGAACCACGCATCCTTTCTGCGTCATATAAATAATCGTTGACCCGCCAAATGCGAAGTTCCCTTTCTCCTGACCGCGGTCCACATGGTCACATACCGGGTGGTTTTCAATCTTTCCAACCATCAATGCACCAACTTCCATCATCAGGAGCGTTCCGAAATGCTCGGACTTCATAAGTGAATACTCCCGCGTATTTTCCTTATAAATAGGATATACATCATTCGCGGCCGGATTCACTGTATGCAGAACCCCCGGTATTCTCCGTCGCACAGACTCCCTGCCACTGTCAACATAGATATAACGGTGATAATCATCCACACTGAGCCGGAACACCCACAGATATCCACCTGCAAACCGCCTCGCAAGTGCTTCACTCCGAAGAAGGCTTCCTGCCGTATATCGTGTATGCTTGATCGTAACTTCTGTCTGCTCACTGACCGGATAAACACTCAGCCGACAGTCACATGGGCTGATAAAGTGTGTCTCATCCATGTCGATCGTGCGCGCGCCTTTCCGAAGCTTTCTCGTAAAAAAGTCATTATAAGAACGATATCTCCGCGGCTCATAATCCTTCATATTGATTCCGGCTTTTCTGATAAAAGGATCGATTGCCAGAGTAGAGATCCCGGAATCCAGAAACCTGCCGCCAAGTTTCGAAACTGACGGTGACACCAGCGGCTTCAGCAGACATCTCCCCGCTGCACTTCCATAAAGCTTCTCCAGGAATTTATCCTGACCGGTGCTTTCCTCCCATTTATGCCCCTGACGGTCTGCCGTGTATCGCATGGCTCAGGCTCCTTTCAGTTTTTGTATTCTGTAAAGATTATATTTTGCCCACCATCCTTCTTTGTAGAGAAGGATAAAAAGAACTGCCACAGCCACAACTGCTACCAGTATGACCAACTCGCGGTTTGTCGGCTTGCGGAAACGGAAATCCAGGATAAAAAGGAAGCCCACCAGAAGCATTGCAAAATGGAGGCATCCGAGAAAATAACGGAATCCCGGGAAAAACACCGAAACCATAAACAGAAGCGGCATGATCACAGACATGGATGTGATCGGAAGTCCCTGATAATATTTACGGTTCTCGCTTGTCTCGCTCTGTCTCTTTTCTTCCATTACGTTAAAATATGCCAGCCTGATCACGCCTGCCACACCATAAAAAGCAAGGATCATCAGACTGTAGATCTTGCACATTCCAAGCTGGTATCCCAGAATGATCGGAAAAATGCCAAAACAGACAATATCGCAGAGGGAATCGATCTGAATCCCAAAAGCCTTCTCATCATCTGTCCGGTTCTTTTTTGTCCGGGCGATCTTGCCGTCAAACATATCACATAATCCTGAAAATGCAAGGCAGAACACTGCCAGCGGCAATTTCCCATCTATTGCAAAAAACATGCCCATGATCGAAGAGATCAGGCTTATGTACGTTACCACTACTGTATAATCATAAAATCCAATCATTCATACTACCCCTGTTTTTCATTTGTTTTCTGACCTATCGTCAGCTGCGCTATTACTGTAAAAAACGCACTGATAAAGAGTTCCCCATAGTATCCCAGTCCCCTGCTCAGTACCATTCCAGGAAGCAGAAGGCTTCCAAAAACAGGCACAAAAATATTCAGGAACAGTGTCTCGCTGATTCCCATTCCTCCCGGAAGGGGTAGCATGTCAACAGAAACAGAAATCACCGCCTGCAGAAACAGAACCGTCCAGAATCCCGTTCCACTGAGCGAAAAAGCCCGGTACACAAACCAGGTGACCGCAAACAGAGCCATTCTTTGTGCAAATGTGATCAGGATCACATGAAAGATCACCCGCGGATGAGTTCTTAAATACGCAGCAGTTTCTCTGTAAGTATCCATAGAATCTTCCAGCTTCTTAAGTCTGCTGTGTTTTTTGCGGACAATATGCAGTTTCTCCAGGATCTTAAGACCCTTTACCAGAAAGTTTCTGGCAAGATCCGGATGAAACACCAGCACTGTCATGAACGTAACACAAAAAATATTCAACGCCAGTCCCAGATAAAAGATCGGCAGGATCCCGGTCAGATAGCGATGCAGAAAGCCTCTGCCAAAGACCGCGATCCCGACTCCGATCGCCACCAGCACAAACTTGTAAGTGATCGTAACGATCATCAGGATCACTGTTGCCACTGGGATTGAAATCTTTTCTTTCTTCATATAGTAGATCTGCATCGGCTGTCCGCCGCTTGCAGACGGCGTGATACAGCTGAAGAAAAAACCTACCGATGAAAACAGAAAACAGACTCTTTTCCTGAGATGGATCCCATAGGAACGCATCATATACCAGATGATGATCGATTCACCCCATATAAAAAAAGCTACCAGTGCCACTCCCGGCAGAAGCCAGATCTTGTCTGCGCTCTGAATCGCATCCATGACTGCCCCCAAGTCCTCTCCATGAAAGACACCATAAATCGTCAGCCCAAATACTACGACCAGAAATATCGTATTAAAAATTATCTTTTTTGTTTTGTTCATACGCAGCTTACCCTTCTGTAATCTTCAGGATCTTTTTCTCGATCCTGCTGCCAAGTTTCTCATAGATCCTGTACAGTTGTGTCTTCCTTCCGATAAAGAAACACAGTTCTGCCAGAAGAATACCGCCTGCCACATCAACGATCACATGCTGCTTCGTCAGAAGTGTCGATGCAAATACAAGGACTGCGATCACCATGGATACTCTCTGATACCATACCGGAATCTCTTTTCTTCCGCGAATGCCAAGATAGCAGAACCAGCTCACAAGACAGTGGATAGACGGGAACAGGTTATCTGCCGCATCTATGGAATACAGCCAGAGTGCTGCCTGGTTCCATAAGCCACCGTCTGTGATCAATGGTCGTGTATTTGTTGTGGGGTATGCAAGAAAAAAGCCAAGGCAGATACATCTTGATATAAAATCCCCTGTAAAAAACTGGTACACACTGCGTCGCTCCTGCCTGGCAATCAGAATATAATTGACAGCCCAGAAAAGATAGCAGCCGAAATAGATCACAAGAAACTGCGGGACAAAAGGAAGGCTTCTGTCCACGCCGGTCTCGATATTGTGGTGATACCATCCGCCTGCGATCATTCTGGAGCCGGAATAAACAAGACAATTAAATACAAAAGAAAAAATAAGTGGAAAGACTCCATAAGCCGGGAGTATCCTGGTGATACCTTTCATAACTTTCTTCATTATATACTCCCTTCATCTTTCTCATGTAAACAGTATATCATCCTCGGACCGGGTAAGCAACCAAAGTCCGAAAACATTAAGAATTCTTAAGAAAAAGGTCAGATTTTCTTCAACTTTGCAAATCCTGCAAACATTTTTTTGACTCCGACCTTGTCAAAATCTACGGTTACTTCATAATCTCTGCCGCCTTCTACGATATCCCTGACGATACCAACGCCAAATTTGATATGACGGACGGTGTCTCCTACGCCGTAATCCAGTGATGCCGCCTTGGTGACTTTGAAATTCTGTGCTTCAAACGGTTTCGCGCGGAAGGTCTGACGCATCTGCATGTAGCTGTTCTTAGGGGATGGTGTCTCCTGCATGGACGGCTTATGTTCCTGAATGGTCGTTCCAAGCTCTACCAGTTCCCTCGGAATCTCACGGACAAATCTGGATACTTTGTTGTACTGTGTCTCTCCGCGGACCAGGCGCTGGCGGGCACTGGTCAAGGTCAGTTCTTTCATTGCTCTTGTGATCCCCACATAGCAGAGCCTGCGCTCCTCCTCCATATCTGTAGGATCATCTGAGAAGATACACATGCTGCTCGGGAACATTCCATCCTCCATGCCTGCAAGGTAAACATACGGGAATTCCAGTCCCTTGGCACTGTGCAGAGTCATGAGCAGAACGTAATCCTGATCCGGATCTACTGTATCAATATCTGCGATCAATGCGATCTCCTCCAGGAATCCGGAAAGTGTTGCTTCTCTGCCCTCTGCCTTCATTGCTTCCTCATAGGAAACAGTCTTGGAGATCAGCTCGTCGATGTTCTCGATCCTTGCTCTGGATTCCTCTGTATCCTCTGCTTTGAGTTCATCCACGTATCCGGTGAGGTCGATCACTTCTTCCAGGATCTCTGTAACGCTGTATGCCTGTGCCTTGCTCTTGAGTGACTGGATAAAGGTAACAAATCCCTCAATCTTGTTCAGGCTCCTTCCGATGGATGGAACTTCCTCTGCCACTCTCAGAGCATCATAAAAGCTCACATTCATGTAATCCGCATAATCCTGCACACGTCCTACAGTCGTTGCACCAATTCCTCGTTTCGGTACATTCAGGATACGTCTGACTGCCAGATCGTCTGCGGAGTTATCGATCGTCTTGAGATAGCAGAGCAGATCTTTGATCTCTTTACGCGCGTAGAAGTTGATCCCTCCTACGATCTTGTATGGGATATTTGCCTTCAGGCACTTCTCTTCAAACAGACGGGACTGTGCATTGGTTCTGTAGAGGATCGCACACTCTCTGTAATCTGCCAGATGTTCTCTCTTTTTCTTTGCAATATCTCCGATCACGTATTCTGCTTCCTCGAATCCATTCATAAACTGGCGGAAGTGAAGTTTCTCTCCCTCTGGATTCTCTGTCCAGAGACGTTTCTCCTTACGTGCTGCATTGTTGGCGATCACCTCATTCGCCGCATTCAGGATGTTCTTGGTGGAACGGTAGTTCTGTTCCAGGCGGATCACCTTCGCATCCGGGAAAACCCGCTCGAATCCAAGGATGTTGCCAATGTTGGCTCCGCGGAATTTGTAGATGGACTGGTCATCATCACCTACTACGCATAAATTCCCGTATCTCGCCGCAAGAAGGCTCACGAACTTAAACTGTACGGTGTTGGTATCCTGATACTCATCCACCATGATATAGCGGAATTTCTCCTGATAGGACTCCAGGACATCCCCGCAGTTCTGAAAAAGCTCTACGGTCTTGACCAGCAGATCGTCAAAATCCAGGGCATTGTTGCTCTTGAGTGCAGCCTGGTATTCGCGGTAGACCTGGGCTACTTTTTTCTGGTTAAAATCTCCTCCTGCATTCATCTCCATCTCATCCGGTGTGATCATCTCGTCCTTGGCATGGGAGATCTGTGCAAGAAGAGATCTCTCCTTGTATTTCTTGGTGTCGATATTTAATTTGCGGCAGATCTCCTTCATCAGAGTCTTCTGGTCATCGCTGTCATAAATGGTGAAACGATTGTCATATCCAAGCCTGTCAATATAGCGGCGCAGGATGCGGACGCAGGTAGAGTGGAAGGTCGCAACCCAGACGCTCATTCCATCCGCTCCTGTCAGCTTATCCACACGCTCTCGCATCTCCTGTGCTGCCTTGTTGGTAAAGGTGATCGCAAGGATGTTGAATGGATTCACGCCCTTGTCAGCGATCAGGTGGGCGATCCTGTGTGTCAGCACTCTCGTCTTGCCGGAACCTGCTCCTGCAAGGATCAGAAGAGGTCCCTCTGTATGAAAAACAGCCTCCTGCTGAGGCGGATTCAGTGTGTCATATATACTCATTTAAAAATTTCTCCTGTTTCTGTTAAACGTTCATAAGTTATCTGTGTCGAACTGATGTTTTACGGTCTTTTTCTATTATACATGAAAGTCCCGGGAGGGTAAAGGAAATTCCTTCGACAAGGATAAGATTCCCACATTGCCAGCTTTTCGCCATATAATGCAAAAACAGAGAAACCAGTCTGCCCGGTCTCTCTGTCCTGTAAAACTTAATATGCAGTTCGTTTATTTCGCTGTGATGTGGTAATTCCAGCTCTGGTATTCTTTCTTTGCCTCTTCCAGAAGAATACCGCCGTGCATAAGCGCACCGCCCGGATATTCCACTCCATTTACCAGATACATCTGATTTTCTTTAAGTCCGCGGAGTCTGATCCTTACTCCCGGGTCGTTTGCACGTACTCTGGATGCCACGACACTTATAAGCGCTTCGTTTCCGTCTTCACTTACAAACTCCCATGCCGCGTAAGGGCCTTCCTCCATCGCATTGGTCAGTCTGTAATAATCTCCAAAGTGGATCACATCATAATATTTCTTAAATTTCTCGATCTGACCACGGATCTGCGTTTTTTCTTCTTCTGAAAGTTTCGCCGGGTCCAGCTCATATCCGAAGGTTCCTGCCATCGCTACGGCTGCTCTTGTCTCAAACGGTACGAAACGTCCTGTCTGATGGTTCGGGCAGGCGGATACATGAGATCCCACTGCGCTGACCGGATAAGCAAATGAAGTTCCATACTGGATCTTCAGACGCTCGATCGTATCGGTGTCATCGCTGCACCAGATCTGAGAAGTATAATGGAGCATTCCGGCATCAAATCTTCCGCCGCCTCCGCTGCAGCCTTCGATCAGCATATCCGGATATCTCTTTCCGAGTCTGTCCAGAAATTCATACAGACCAAGAACATAACGGTGCGGAACCTCTCCCTGGCGGTCTGCCGGAAGTGCTGCACAGTAAATATCGCTGATGCTTCTGTTAAAGTCCCATTTGAGATAATCCACATCCGCCTTATCCAGAACCTTTGTCATCTCATCAAAGATATGATTTCTGACATCTTCTCTGGAAAAATCAAGCACAAGCTGATTACGTCCGCGGGTTGGTCTTCGTCCCGGTACAGTAAATGCCCAGTCCGGATGTGCACGGTAGAGGTCACTGTCCTCTGATACACATTCCGGCTCGTACCAGATACCGAATTTCATTCCAAGACCATGGATGCGCTCTGCCAGCTCGCTTAACGTGCAGCCTAATTTCTTCTCGTTTACCTGCCAGTCTCCAAGACCGCTGTTATCATCATCTCGTTTTCCGAACCAGCCATCGTCCATGACGAACAGTTCCACACCGCAGGAAGCTGCTTCTTTCGCCATCTCGAGGAGTTTTTCACCGGTGAAATCGAAATAGGTTCCTTCCCAGTTGTTGATGAGGACCGGTCTGCGTTCCAGTTTGAACCTGCCTCTGCATACATGCTCACGGACTGCCTTGTGGTAGCAGTTTGACATTTTTTCGAAGCCCTCTGCGCTGTATACCATCATGACTTCCGGTGCATGGAAAATCTCGCCTTCTCTCAGAAGGAACTCAAAATTTTCCGGATGGATCCCCATGATCAGTCTGGTCTGGTCAAACTGGTCTTTTTCTGCTGCTGCGAGGAAGTTTCCGCTGTACAGAAACGAAAATCCATAACACTCTCCTGAAGTTTCTGTCGCATTTTTATCTGCCAGCATTACAAATGGGTTGTACTGATGGCTGGATGCACCGCGAAGACTTCCGACAGACTGCACGCCGTGGTGGATCGGAGTTCTGGAAAGCTGTCTCTCCATCTCATGTTTTCCATAAAAAGTCATCCAGTCCCAGTCTCCATACGGCTGGTCCAGGCAGAGGGACATCACACGCTCAAGCTGAACCGGTGCCTGACCGTGGTTTTCCACGCTGACACTTCTTGTGATGACATCCAGGTCTTTCACAACTCCATAGTACAGTTTTACTCTGACATCCTGCACATCATCACGAAGAGTGATCACGAGAGTCTCTGCCTCGTTTTCGTCTGCATACATTGCCGGAAGTCCCGGAATGGAATATTTTCCCTTGATGATCTCATAGCCTTCATAGCGAAGTCCCAGAGTTCTTGTTCCATTGTCATAGCGGATATCGAGTGCACTCTCACGATAGTCTCCGCTTCCAAAAGAAGAATATTCCTGCGGCAGAGTATCTGTGGAGTATGTCCTGTCCCCTGCTGCCTCGTCCGGATTTCCGGAAAAACCGTGATCTCTTCTCTGGATCAGATAGGAGTAATCACAAATGTCTGTTTTTCTTCCATAGTAGGTGTGAAGCAGGATTCCTTTGTCGTCCGCTTTCATCTGGTACATGCTGTTCTTTGTGCACAGGGTGAACAGTCTGTTTTCTTTGTCAAATACGATTGCCATAGATGTCTTCTCCTTTTGATAAGTTCATGATTAAGTTTATTTTACCGCTCCATTGACAACACCGTTAAGTATCTGCTTCTGGCATACCAGATAGAAAATCACAATTGGTATCAGTGCCAGCAGGTAGGATGCAAAGGCGAGGTTATAATTTGTTCCAAACTGTGTCTGGAAATTCAACTGTGCAAGCGGAAGTGTGTTTTTACCGGTTCCGGACATCATGACGAGTGGGGTCATAACATCATTCCATGTTCCAAGTGCAGTTAAAACTGCCACTGTCGCATGCATTGGCTTCATGATCGGGAAAACAATACTCCAATAGGTCTTCCATGTACTTGCACCGTCTACTTTTGCAGCTTCTTCCAGTGCCATCGGAATATTTTTGAGATAACCGGAATACAGAAGAAGATTCATTGGCATATAGAATACCACATAAAGCACGATCACACCAACCCTGTTTCCGATTCCCATCTGAGAAGTCTGTTTTACAAGCGGCATCATCAGGATCGCGAATGGAACGAACATACCGCTCACGATATAAAGATAAGAAAATTTATAAAATTTGCTGTTTGCCATGTTTCTTCCGATCGCATATCCGGCAATAGAATGAATCAGAATGGCAAGTACCACTGTCACAATTGTGATCAGCAGAGAGTTTCCAAGAGAATTCCAGAAATCTGTGACTTTCATTGCTTCTGTAAAATTCGAAAAGCTCCAGGAGGACGGCAGGGAAAGTGCTCCTGCAATATCATTTGTCATCTCGGACGGCTTTTTGAATGCAATGATCACTGCCATATATAATGGAAAAAAGATCGTGATACATCCAAGGATCAAAAGGATTGTAACCGGCCAGTTGGTTTTGCCTGGCATCTGACTGTTCTTTTTCATTATAACTGTTCCTCCTTTTTATTCATAAATGTAAGCTGGAATACAGAAATTGCAACAATGACTACGAAGAAAAGTACTGCATTCGCACTCTGGAAACCAAACTGTCCTCCATCCATTCCGTTTCTGTAAATAAGATAGGAAATAGACTCTGTACTCTGTGCCGGACCACCCTTTGTCAAAGACATGATCTGGTCGAATACCATGAGGAAGTTTTTCATGCAGAGAACCATATTTATGGTAAAAAAAGGAATGATCAGCGGAAAAGTAAGGTTTTTGAACTTGCTCCATCCGGTTGCACCGTCGATCGCGCCTGCCTCATAAACATCCTCCGGAACGGTCTGCAGACCTGAGATATAGATGATCGTGTTCATGGCGATTGCCTGCCATGCTGCAACAATTACGATTGCAAACCATGCTGACTTTGTGCTCGCAAGCATACTGCTTTTGAGAAATCCAATTCCCAGGTTTTCTCCGATCGTCGGGAGAATATATGTGAAAATAAAACTGAAAATATAGCCTACAACAAGTCCTCCGAGAACATTCGGGATAAAATAGATTCCACGGAGTGCACTTTTTGCACGGATCTTGCTGTTCAGACCAAGTGCAAGGATCAGACTTATCACATTGACAATGATCGTTGCCACGATTGCAAATTTAAACGTAAACAGATAAGATTTTCCTACGCGTGCATCCTGAAAGAGGTCAATATAGTTTCTGAGTCCTACCCATTCGTAACTTCCATATCCCTTGAAGTTCGTAAAGCTGTAGATGAAGCCTTTGATCAGCGGCAGTGTATTAAAGGTAAAAAACAGGATGAGCACCGGAATGGTGATCAGCATAAATGTACGTTTTCTTTCATTTCCTTTCATGATTCATTTCCTCCCTCTCCATGTTCTTCCTCATACTTCTGGACTTTTCGTATCAGGTCACGGTTGTAGCGTATCCAGTCTTTATCGAATTTCGCAAGGAAGCTGTCTGCGTCACCATCCATAAGATAGGTCTGGATCATTGCATCTACGGCCATTTCTGACGGATAATGGTGATCCTGGTAGTCTGTCATTTTGTCGTTTTCGATGTATTCTTTCACGCCGTCAAGCATGGACGGAAGTTCAAAGTCACCTTCCTTGCATGGAACTGCATTCTGCTCGTCCAGGTAAATCTGAATATTTTCATCCTCAAGCATAAATCGCAGAACTTCATAAGCGGCTTCTTTATTTTTGCAGTCCTTCATAACCGAAAATTGAAGGTCTACACCAGAATTCAGCACCTGTTCGTCTGCATTGTCATTTGCCGGAAATACGAAGGAATCAATCTGCATATCCGGATTCACAGACAGAATCTGCGGAACTGCGTAACTTCCGATACAGTACATTGCAGATTCCCCTCTTGCAAAAGCAGTGCAGGCATCGTTGTAGCTGAATGCATATGGATCATTCTGTGCATATGGAAGCAGCTGGATGATCTTGTCGGCAAGCTCTCTGTATTCTTCTGAAAAAGTTGTCGTTCCTTTGTTGACCTGCTGGCAGACATCTGCCGGTGAGAGGTCACACGCCATGGCATTCCACGGTGCAAGACAGGTCCATGTATCCTTAAAGCCAAAGTACAAAGGAAGCTGTCCTGAAGCCTGGATCGTATCCAGAAGTTCTATGAATTCATCCCAGGTTGTCGGGATCTCCCAGCCATTTTCTTCGAACATTTCTTTGTTATAAAGGATTCCTGCTGCATTTGCCACATACGGAACTGCGTAAGTACCATCTTCCGGAATAAATTCCAGGTTTTTATCGATATCTAAGTAGGACTGTTTGATGTCTTTCAGACCATCAAAATCTGAAATATCCATCAGCATATCAGAATCCAGGAAATTGGAATAGTTCACATCTCCACCAATTCCAATGATATCCGGCTGATCTTCCTTGATAAATCTTGTCTTGAGGATTGTCATTGCCTCATTCGGTGATTCAATCGTCAGTTCGATGTCATCATGGGTTTCGTTAAATTTCTCTTCCATCTTTTCGAAGGCTTTGACTGCCTCCGGTTTGTACTGAACCATTTCTATCTTTGTTTTGCCGTCAGAAGTTTTTGAGGAATCTCCACATCCGGCAAGAGCAAGTCCTGCTCCCATAAGAACGGTTCCTGCAAGAATTAATTTTTTCTTCATTGCACTTCTCTCCCTTCCTGTTTTTCTTTTAGTACCACGGCCATAGTATTTCGGATCCTGAACGGATTTCCGTCACTTTTCATCTAAAATAATATCATCTGGACTTCTTTCCGTAAATATTCTCATGACAGCACTTTTATACCTTTATTCGTTTTTTAAAGAATAAAGTTGAAGTATAGACTCATTATGGTATATAATATAGAAAAACATGCAATTTTCGTGTATTACTAACAATTTTAATTGATATTTTTTAGTAATATTAACCAGTTTCTATGTTTCATGGAGGATAAAATATGGATAAAGTCTTGTTTCATATGTTTTCAGATGACCGTTTTATGGATCTTACACTCTACCAGTATGGATATGAACAGTGTCTTCCACTACACTCCTACGGTCCTTTTGTACGAAACCATTTCCTGTTCCATTATGTTATTTCAGGTAAAGGAACACTCCTGGTTGATGATGAAAATTCCCAGTCTACGGAATACCAGCTTCAGGGCGGAATGGGATTCCTGATTGAGCCCGATTGTGTAAATACTTATTTTGCCGACCGCAAAGACCCATGGGAATATGCCTGGATCGAATTCAGCGGACTCCGGGCAAAGGAGATTCTGGAGGGCTCCGGTCTTTCTTCTGACTCTCCGGTCTATCTTCCACGCACACCACAGGATGGGGAGCGGCTCAAAAATGAGATTCTGTATCTTGCCACACACGCTCAGGAATCTTCCTATCATCTGATCGGGCATCTTTATCTTATCATGGATGCACTGGTCAGCGGATCGTCTTCCAGGCGGCACACCCAGGGAGGCAAACGTGCACAGTTTTACACGAACGAAGCTGTGACCTTCATCGCCCAGAATTATTCCCGTGCGATCACGGTCGAGGACATGGCTCGCCGCTGCAATCTGGATCGGAGTTATTTTGGCAAGGTTTTCCGTGATGTCCTCGGACAGTCTCCACAGGAATTTCTCATCCAGTACCGTATGGAAAAAGCTGCCGAACTTCTCAAGATCACAGATCTTTCTGTGGGCGAGATCAGCAGGCAGGTTGGCTATCCCAACCAACTCCATTTTTCCAGAGCTTTCAAGAATTTTTATGGAATCTCACCCCGTACTTACCGCCAAAATAACAAATTCCTTTAGAAAAATATTTACAAGTAGTATTTAAAACTATATAATAAGGGGCATAAGAGAGAGGAAAGTGGTATTTATGTCAACAGATAATGAGGCGATGATCAGACATATTCTGGACTGGGTTTCCGGAATTGGATATATTAAGCCAGAAGACATCCCGAATATTGATCTTTATATGGACCAGGTAACGACTTTCATGGAAGAGCAGCTTGCACATTCCAAGCGATATCAGGAAGACAAGATTCTCACCAAGACCATGATCAATAACTATGCCAAGAATAATCTTCTTCCGTCACCGGTGAAGAAGCGTTATTCCAAAGAGCATCTGCTGGTTCTGATCTTTATTTACTACTTCAAGAACATTCTTTCTATCAATGATATTCAGACTCTTCTGAATCCGATCACGGATAAATATTTTAAATCTCAGGAGAAGCTGGATCTGACTTCTATCTATGAGGAAGTTTTCAGCATGGAGAAAGAACAGATTGAAGTTCTCAAGAAGGAGCTTCTGAAGAATTATCAGACTGCTCAGAATACGTTTACGGATGCTCCGGAGGATGAGCAGGATTTCCTGAAATTATTCTCTTTCATCTGCCTGCTCAGTTTTGATGTCTACATGAAAAAAACGATCATCGAGCAGATGATCGACAGTCTTCGAGAGAATGACCCAAAGAAAAAGAAATGATTTCACTCAAATAAAAAGAGGTTCCCGCCGCAGTGTGACGGGAACCTCTTTTGTTATTTAGTATAAATAATTCTTGTTTACATAGCCGGATTTGTTCAGTTTCGGTGCATATACATACCAGTAGGTGCTGTCGCTGGTATCCTGTACCTGCACGGTGTCTCCGCTGTAAAGCTCTCCGATCTCATTGCTGTCATCGTATGCCTTGGCGGTACGAAGTGCAAGATATCCTTTGCTTACACTGACGGTCTTGGTTACTACAGAAGGAGTGCTGCTGCCTGCGCCTACGAGATAGTTGCGGTTTACGTAGCCGGATTTGTTAAGCTTCGGAGAATATACATACCAGTAGGTACTGTCGCTTGAATCCTGTACCTGTACGGTATCTCCGCTGTAAAGTTCTCCGATCTCGTTCTTATCATCGTATGCCTTGGCGGTACGAAGCGCGAGGTATCCTTTGCTTACGCTGACGGTATAGCTGGCTCCGCCTGTGTTTGCTGTTCCACCGCCAACCAGATAGTTGCGGTTTACATAGCCGGATTTGTTAAGCTTCGGGGAATATACGTACCAGTAGGTGCTGTCGCTGGTATCCTGTACCTGTACAGTATCTCCGCTGTAAAGCTCTCCGATTTCATTCTTATCATCGTATGACTTGGCTGTACGAAGTGCGAGATATCCCTTGCTTACACTGACTGTGTAATTGCTTCCTCCTGTGCTGCTTCCGCCGCCAACCAGATAATTGCGGTTTACATAGCCGGATTTATTCAGTTTTGCAGAATATACATACCAGTAAGTGCTGTCGCTGGTATCTGTAACTTCTACGGTATCTCCTGTGTAAAGCTCTCCGATCTCATTCTTATCATCGTATGCCTTGGCGGTACGCAGTGCAAGATATCCCTTGCTTACGCTGACTGTGTACATGGTTCCTGCAAAGCTTTCCCTTGCTGTTAATGGCAGGGATAAAGTGAAAACAAGTACAAAAAGTGCTGTCCATTTTAAAAATGTTGATTTTTCTTTCATAGTGATGCCCTCCTTTGGGAATATTATTTTTTACAATTCTCTCAGGAATTGTAAGAATCATAGATCTGTCTACTCAGAGATGCGATCGTACTCTGAGCTGCCCCCGGCTGTGGAACATTCTCTGACATAAATACAATGATCAGGTCATTCAGGTCATTGTAGATGATTCCTGCATCATTCTCGACATCCGAAAGTTCTCCTGTCTTGTTTGCAACGCTGACGCCTGACGGCATCTGTGCCGGGATCTTGTTTCTCCTGCTCTGTGCTGCAAGTAATGCAAATTCTGCCTGTGCGTGTGCATCAGACTGCTGATTTCCATCGTAAACTTCCTTGAGGAAGTGTCCGCAGTCTGAAACAGAGGTATAATTGTCATCGTACTGATTGCTTGCGAGGAGAAGTCTTCCCATATGTGTGCTGGAATATCCCTTATCACTGCAGAAATTATTAACTACATTCATTCCTGCACTGCTGTCTCCGCCTCCCAGATAACTTACCAGTGTGTTTGCCGCATCATTATCACTGACTGTTATCATGGAATTCAGGTTGGAATCTACGCTGGACTGTCCATACTGTCCCACAATACTGTCATAATTCTCATAAACAGCTCCCATGATATAAAGCTTGATCAGACTTGCTGCCTGCATTCTGGCATCCTGGATGGCTCCTTCGGTATTTTTCTCCAGGTCACATACATATACGGACCAGGTTCCATTTCCTGACGGAAGTGCAAGGCTTGACAAAACGCTCTGAAGTTTCTCATCAGTCCCGGCTGTCTCTGATGATGCAGAACTTCCAAATACGCTTCCTCCCTCTGACTCTGACGGCGGTGACAGGGTTCCCTGTCCCTCCTGGACTGTAGCTGTTTCATCCGGTGCCGGTTCCGGATGATGATCGGATTCCTCCGTTGTCTGTGTCTCTGCTGTGGCTTCTGCCGCATAACACGGCTGCACCATCAGACATGCTGTAATCAAACTGCTTACTGCGATTCTGGTTAAAGTCTTATTTTTCATTTTCTCTCTTCCTTATTTTCAGATACTTTTATTATAAGTTTTTTGTATAACAGTTGCAAGAAATTTGTTACCATTTACGGTAACTTATACCTTACTTCGTATCTTGCCAAAATACTGATTATAGCTTATCATAAAAGCGGCAGTTTTTGAAAATCAATTCTGCTCTCTGTATATATTTATTATAGCAGAGTGTTTCGCAAATTTGTAATTTTTATATACAAAAAACAGTTTTCAGGAGGTACTTTATGAAAAAATTTTTGACAGCACTGCTGCTTGGCAGCCTGATCTTTGTTTCACCGGCAGTCGTTTCGGCTTCTTCGGAAACCACCTATGAAAGTGAGGAAGGACAGGCCATGATCAAACCGCCGTCTTCTTCTGAACAGTCATCTGAAACAGAGGATGAAACGACAGATGAAACTGACGCGCAGGAAGAAGAGGGTACTATCAGTTCTTCTGATTCCTCATCTGGCATGGACTGGTCTGCTGCCAACACCGAAAACAGCAAAACTTCCAATCAGGGAAATTTCACAGTCTGTGTGGATGCCGGGCATCAGGGATCCTGGGTGGATATGAGCGCACAGGAACCAATGGCTCCTGGATCTTCCCAGACGAAAAACAAAGCTACGACAGGAACCAGCGGAAATTTTTCCAAAATTCCAGAATATGAAGTGAATCTGGAAGTTTCTCTTGTACTCCAGAAAGAGCTGATCTCACGTGGGTATAATGTTGTTATGACCCGTGAGGATAACGACACGGCTATCAGCAACAAGGAACGCGCGGAACTTGCTACGGAAAAAGGTGCTGATATCACGGTGCGTATCCATGCAAATGGCGATAACAGTTCTACTTCTTCCGGTGCGCTTACGATGGCTCCTACTTCTTCCAATCAGTATCTGGATCAGGATATCATTGAGAAAAGTAATACGCTTGCAAGCTGTATCATCAATCATTACTGTGATGCGACCGGGCTTGGAAATCTTGGGGTGATCTCTTCTGATAATATGACAGGAACCAACTGGAGTACTGTTCCTGTTGCGATCCTTGAGATGGGATTTATGAGTAATCAGAATGATGATCTGTATATCACCAATTCTGCAAATCATGAGACGATGGCGAAGGCAGTCGCGGATGGTATTGATGAGTATTTCAATATTGTTGCACCGGATACGGTTGCGATCGGGAAGCATCTTTCTGCACTTACAGATAAGATTGAAAAAGATTATGTGGATGTGCAGGAAAAGAAGGGTGAAAGCTGGGCTGTTTCTGTGATGGATCTTTCTACGCAGGCGTATAGTACGGTGAATGCGGAGAAGGCGATGAAGTCTGCGAGTGTTATTAAGGCGTTTATTATGGCGGCGGTTTATGATAAGATGGTTTATCCGGATGGAGCGGATACGGCTTCTGAGGAGTATGAGAAGACGTTGAAGCCGCTGCTTACGAAGATGATCACGGTTAGTGATAATGATGCGGCAAATGAGCTGGTGAGACAGCTTGGAAATGGGGATTTTGCTGCGGGGGCGGCTGTGGTTAATGAATTTTGTCAGGAGAGGGAGTATACCAGTACTCATCTTGGGAGGGAGTTCCTTGCGAATGAACCGACGGATGATAATTATGTGAGTGCTTCGGATTGTTGTCGGCTTTTGTCGGATATTTATAATGGAACGCTCGTTAATGAGAAGGCGGATTCCGATATGCTGGAATTGCTGAAGGGGCAGACTGTGAAGACGAAGATCCCGGTTGGGGTGCCGGATGGGGTTGAGACGGCGAATAAGACGGGGGAGCTTTCTGACGCAAAGCTGGGAGTGGTTGAAAACGATATTGCTATTGTTTTCGATGCCACGCACCCTTATGTGATTGCGGTGCTTTCCAATGATGTTAAAAGTAATGCGGATGCGCAAAATACTATTGCGAAGATTTCTAAAGATGTTTATGAGTTTATGACTTCGCAGAAGTGAAAAACCCCTGAGGGGGGAAAGTATCTCGGAGTCTGCGAAGGCCGAAGTTCCCCCCTCAGACTCCCCCCTTCTTGGCCACGCGGCTTTAGACTGGGGACGGGCGTGCCTGCGGCGTCGCCCTGGGTGTTGGGGAAATTATTGAGAAGAAAAACGGAGCCGTAGGGATCTTCGATCCTGCAGGCTCCGTTTTTTATTTATTCTTCTGTTTTATTTTCTTTGGCTTTCATTCTTTCGAAGACCATTTCGTAGCCGTCGTTTCCGTAGTTGAGGGAACGGTTTACTCGGCTGATGGTTGCGGTTGAGGCCCCGGTCTTTTCGGAGATGTCCAGATATGTGCGCTTGTCAGTTAACATTTTAGCTACCTCAAAACGCTGTGAAAGAGAAAGAAGTTCGTTGATCGTGCATACATCTTCGAAGAAGGTATAGCATTCTTCTTTATTCTTCAAACAAAGGATTGCCTCAAAAAGATGGTCAACCTCTTCCGTCCTGATTTTTTTACCCATTTTCCTGCTCCTTTAGCTTACATTCTGTTATATTTCACATATTAGTATTTTAACACTTTAACTTGTGATAAGCAAGGGATTTTGTGATTTTCGTAACAAAACGGTGTGGATAGTTGAATTTCCTTTGAAAAGCAGGTATACTGGGAACAAATGTACGAATTTTTCAGATTGGAGTATTGTTATGGATTTATTTGAATATGCCAAATCTAAGACTCTGGACCGGGAGTCGCCTCTGGCTTCCAGGCTTCGTCCTACTACTCTGGATGAGGTTGTCGGGCAGGAGCATATTGTGGGGAAGGATAAATTGTTATATCGTGCGATCAAGGCGGATAAGCTGACTTCTGTTATTTTTTATGGGCCTCCGGGGACTGGTAAGACGACGCTTGCTAAGGTGATCGCGAATACGACCCGTGCCAATTTTACTCAGATCAATGCTACGGTTGCGGGCAAGAAGGATATGGAGCAGGTCGTAAAGGAAGCGCAGGAACAGCTTGGTATGTATGGTAAGAAGACCATTCTGTTCATCGACGAGATCCATCGTTTTAATAAAGGACAGCAGGATTATCTTCTTCCGTTTGTGGAGGATGGAACGATCATATTGATCGGTGCAACGACGGAGAATCCTTATTTTGAGGTCAACGGTGCTCTTCTCTCCCGTTCTATTATTTTTGAGCTCAGGGCTCTGAGTCAGGAGAATATCCGCACGCTGATCCTGCGTGCAGTCAATGACTGTGATAAGGGAATGGGGAATTATGGTGCTGTGATCGATGACGACGCGCTTGAATTTCTTTCTGATATGGCCGGCGGTGATGCGCGGAGTGCACTGAATGCCGTGGAGCTCGGGATCCTGACAACTCCAAAGAGTGATGACGGTTATATCCATCTGACGCTTGATGTCGCTTCTGAATGCATCCAGAAGCGTGTGGTCCAGTATGATAAGCAGGGGGATAATCATTATGATATCATTTCTGCTTTTATCAAAAGTATGCGTGGCTCCGATCCAGATGCGGCTGTCTATTATCTTGCCAAGATGCTTTACGCAGGGGAGGATATCAAGTTTATTGCGCGCAGGATCATGATCCTTGCCTCTGAGGACATCGGAAATGCAGATCCGCAGGCACTCTGTGTGGCTGTTGCTGCTGCCCAGGCAGTTGAGCGTGTCGGCATGCCGGAAGCACAGATCATTCTTTCACAGGCAGTCACCTATATGGCATGTGCACCAAAGAGCAATGCCGCTGTAAACGCGATCTTTTCTGCCATGGACTCTGTCAAAAAGACCAGGACTACGGTTCCTGTTCATCTGCAGGATGCACATTATGGCGGGCATGAGAAGCTTGGTAAAGGGATCGGATATAAATATGCGCATGATTATCCAAATCATTATGTGAATCAGCAGTATCTGCCATCGGAGATCGAGGGCGAGAAGTTCTATGAACCAGGGGATCTTGGATATGAGAAAACTCTCAACGAATATATGAAACATATAAAGGGTGAAGCTTAACGGCTCCACCCTCTTATTTTATGAGATCAACTCTCCCATCAACATTTCATATATATCCTGTGACTTCGCTGCCCAGCTCCGACAGATCTCCTGGGCGGCTTCTTTGTTCGGTGCAGCCATGCTCAGATCCATGATCGTAGAGGAATCCTTCTCTATGATCTGGCAGCGGACGGCATATCCGCCCTGCGGGGTCGTATAATAGTCAGCCGGGGTCAGGATCCGCTCCTGTACTTTGCAGCCACGACTTTCCAGATATTCCTTGACTTCATTCTTGATATCCTGTGAGATATCTTTTTCGAAGTAGGAAAGCGTCTTGCGTCCTTCTTCCGTCAGTTCATAGTAAGAACTGTTCGTGATCGTCCTTTTGTGGAGAAGTTCTGTCTCTGTCAGCTCTGACAGTACTTTCTGCAGCTGGAAATAATCGGTATATTCCCGGTCCAGGATAAACTCTGAAATCTGTGAATTTGTCAGCGCCTGTGTCGCGTGCTTCGCCATATATAATACGATCAGCTTATACGTTGTAAATGGATCTGCCATTTGAGTCACCTCTTTCTTATTCTGACAGGGTGTGAAACTGCTTATTACTGTTCACTCCGTTCACAGTAACTTGGTCAAAATTATACTGCTTCCCCTGCCAACTGTCACATACCTTCATCTGATGATGCAGAAGATTCAGGACTTCTCTCTTCCTGCCTGTCCATAGCGGAGCAAGTAAAAGTTCCTTCGGTCCGTCTCCTGTCATCCTGTGTATGACGATCTTTGGATCCAAATGCTCCAAACACTGGATCAGCAGATTCAGGTATTCTTCTCTTTCGTATACGTGGAATTTGCCCTCCAGATATTCCTGTGCAAGATCAGTGCCTTTCAGCACATGGAGAAGCTGGAGTTTGATCCCCTGTATATCTCTGTGATTTAAGTATTCCATCGTAGCGAGGATATCATTCTCTGATTCTCCCGGAAGTCCAAGGATCGTATGAACGATCACCTCGATCCCACGTTCACGAAGATTCTTTACCGCAGTTTCAAACACAGACAACGGATATCCTCTCCGGATATATGCCGCCGTCCTCTCGTGGATCGTCTGCAGTCCAAGCTCAATCCATACCGGCTTGATGTGGTTCAGCTCACTCAGAAGATCCAGGACTTCATCCCCCAGACAGTCCGGTCTTGTCCCGATCGACAGTGCTACCACAGCCGGATGATGGATCGCCTCTGTAAAAATCTTCCTGAGATATTCCACCGGGGCGTAAGTATTCGTATATGCCTGAAAATACGCAATGTATTTGTGGATCGGGCGCTTGGCAGAAAGAACTGCAATCTGGCTGTCGATCTGCTCCGTGATCGTCAATGCCGCATCTGCCGCAAAATCACCGCTTCCACCCTCACTGCAGAAAATACATCCCCGGGTACCGAGCTTCCCGTCACGGTTCGGACACGACATCCCGCCGTTCAGAGTCACCTTATATACTTTTTCGCCAAAGGTCTCTCTCAGCATATAGTCAAGTGAATGGTACGGTTTACCATTCCAGTTTTTCATTCTGCTTTTCCTCCATCTGGATTTTCGGCGTCTTCCGGAATATAATTCTGAAAGATCTTATCCAGGAAAAATGAATTGCAGTATGCAACCACTGCCCCGCCGATCACAAGACAGATCAGTGCGATCGTCGCCTGCATCCTGAATGTCGGTGCAAAAGATACCAGAATGATCGGACATGCACAGACTGCTGCCATCAGGACCGTATACGGAAGATGACGAACAGACATCAGCACCGCATTGATAAACGTATTTCTGGTAGAATTATAAAATTTCGCCAGAACTGGATAAATATACAGGAATACCATCACATACAGAACGCTGAATGCAAGGAAAATGATATTCATGATCTGTCCAAGCGGCTGTCCCATCTGCTTTACGATGCTCATATCCACATAAAGGATCACTGCCAGCACAAGCATGATCAGGTTGATCACCGTTGCCTGTTTGAAATTCTGTTTGAAAGATTTAAAAAAGCTCTTGATTATGTAGGCCTCTTCGTTCTTTACCATCTTCATGGTCACATAAAACATCGCTGTGATCGATGCCCCCGCTGTCACGATCGGGATGCAGCAGATCAGACATAGGATATTCAAAATAAATAAATCTGCGACCTTTCCCATAAATGTAAAAAACTTATTATCCATACTGAAGAATCTGTCCATTTTTTACTCCTTTTTCTGCTGAATTGATAAACTCGTTATATATCAGTATAACGAAATTGAGCAGAAAAAGCAATGACAAACCTGTTACTGTGAACGGAGTGAACAGTAACACAAACCTTTCACGATATGGTCATGGTACGATCAGTTCATCTACTGTCACAAACTCATAACCTTTTTCTTTCAGCCGGTCGATAATGAGAAGGGCTGCCTCCACGCTGGTCTGATATTCGTCGTGCATAAGGATGATCGAACCGTCCTCCGGTTCTTCTCCTGCTGCCTTGAGGATCGCATCCACATTCTGGCTTTTCCAGTCAAGTGTGTCAATATCCCAGAATACGGGCAGCATCTCGACGCAGAGCTCCATGTTTTTCTTCCAGGCTCCATAAGGAGGACGCATGTATTCCGGATACTTTCCTGTCGCCTCATAGATCTCATTGTTTGTTTTGAGTATCTCCTGCCGGGCTGTAGTCTCCGGGATCTTGTTGAGCTGTACGTGATTATACGTATGATTTCCCAGAAGATGTCCTTCCGCCTGCATCCTCTGCACCAGTTCCTGATTCTCCTTCACATTTTTGCCCAGAAGAAAAAAAGTTGCCCGGACATTTCTCTCTTTCAGTCCATCCAGAAGAAGCGGTGTATATTTCGGACTTGGACCGTCATCGAAGGTCAGTGCTACTTCAGGATGTGCCTGGCTCTGCTCCATAAGTTCCTGTTCCATCAGCCGGAGCATCCCCTCTCCTGCAACAAGCCTGGCTGCCTTATTTCCGATCGTCTGTACAGCCTCCGGTTCTTTTCCTGCAGACCAGACAGTTCCCATGAGCAATAGAAGTACAACAACTATCCCTGAAAAAAATTTTCTCATATCTACCCTGCCTGCCCTGTACTCCCTTCAATATATGCATGAAAGCATAAAAAAAGAACGGGGACAGTGTTTTAAAAACACCGCCCCCAACTGGCTTTTATTTTCCAAGCATGATCTTTAACTGTGCTTCGATCGCATCAACGCATTTCTCAAATCCGAGTTTGCCGCTGTTCAGGCAAAGGTCGTAATTTGTCGCATCGTTCCAGACACCGCCTGCAAATTTATGGTAGTAGTCCTGTTTGCGCTTGTCATCCTTGAGAAGGAATTTCTCCACATCTTCTCTTGATCCGGAGATCTTCTCAGAAGCCTGCTCTACACGGAACTCCCATGGTGCATGGATGAATACACGCAAGGTATTCGGACGATCCTTGAATACATAGTTTACACAGCGTCCTACGATCACGTAGGATTCTTTTTCTGCAAGGTCGTTGACTACTTTAGCCTGGTAGTTAAAAAGATTCTCATCGGAGATGAAATCCTTGCTGCCTGGCTGGTGCAGGTCTCCCTTGTAGATGCTGTCCTTGCTGCCAAAAAGAGAAGTCTTGACTTTATCTCCCGCTTCTACTTTGCCGAAAAGTTTTACGTCAATTCCACTCTCATCAGATGCCATCTGAATGATCTGCTTGTCATAGAAAGAAATCCCCAGACGCTCTGCTAGCATTTTGCCGACGGTACGTCCGCCGCTTCCATACTGTCTTGCAATTGTGATTACAACCTGATCCATTATTGATTCCTCCTTATTCTCCCAGATATGCTTTCTGGACAGATTCATCATGAAGCAGATCATCTGCTTTGCCTTCCAGAGTAATGCTTCCTGTCTCAAGGACATACGCTCTGTCAGCGATAGAAAGGGCTTTCTTTGCGTTCTGCTCAACGAGGAGAACGGTTGTGCCGCTTTCACTTACTTCTTTGATAATATCAAAGATTTCATTTACAAAGATCGGGGAAAGCCCCATAGACGGCTCATCCATCAGGATGATGCTCGGTTTACTCATCAGAGCACGTCCCATTGCAAGCATCTGCTGCTCACCACCGGAAAGTGTACCGGCACGCTGTCCTGTACGTTCTTTCAGACGCGGGAATCTCTTGTAAACCATCTCGAGGCTCTGTGCGATCTCGTTTTTGTCTTTTCTTGTGTAAGCACCCATCAGAAGATTTTCGTATACAGACATGTCTGAAAATACACGTCTTCCTTCCGGTACATGTGCCATACCCATCTCGACGATCTTGTGTGCAGGTGTCTTTGTGAGGTCTTTGCCGCCAAACATGATACTTCCTGCTTTTGCCGGGATGATTCCGGTCAGTGTCTGCAGTGTGGTTGTCTTACCGGCACCGTTCGCGCCGATCAGTGCGATAACTTCTCCCTGTTCTACATGAAAGGAAATTCCCTTCAATGCCTGGATAACACCATAATAAACCTGGAGATCTTTTACTTCCAACATTGACATTTGATTTTCCTCCTTATTCTCCCAGATATGCAGTGACTACTGCCGGATCTTTCAGAACCTTCAGAGTCTCGCCCTGTGCAAGCACCTGTCCGAAGTTCAGTACGGTTACTTCTTCACAGATACCGCCGACCAGTTTCATATCATGCTCGATCAGAAGAGTGGTCATATCAAAATGTTTCTGTACGAAACGGATGGTATCCATCAGTTCCTGTGTTTCATTCGGGTTCATACCTGCAGCCGGCTCATCCAGAAGAAGAAGCTTCGGATCGGTTGCCAGTGCTCTGGCGATCTCGAGTTTACGCTGTTTACCATATGGAAGGTTTCCTGCAAGGGTATCTGCTTCTTTGTCGAGGTCGAATACCTTGAGGATCTCCATTGCTTTTTCATTCATTTCTTTTTCTACTTTGTGATATTTCGGAAGTCTTAAGATTCCGGTCAGGGTAGAATAAGAATGATGATTGTGAAGTCCGACCTTGACGTTGTCAAGAACCGGCATATCCTTGAACAGACGGATGTTCTGGAATGTTCGCGCGATACCTGCTTTGTTGATCTCGATCGTGCTCTTACCTGTGATATCCTGTCCGTCCAGTTTGATGATACCCTCGGTCGGTTTGTATACACCTGTTAGAAGGTTGAAGATTGTTGTTTTGCCGGCACCGTTCGGTCCGATCAGTCCGTAGAGCTGACCTTTTTCGATTGATACATTGAATCCGTCAACTGCGCGAAGACCGCCGAACTGGATAGCCAGATGATTTACTTCCAACATTGCCATGGTTAAGCTGCCTCCTTTTTGTTCTTAGTGCCTTTGATCTTTTCCATTACGCGTGCTCTCCAGTTTCTTGCTGCCGGTGCCCAGTTAAAGAGCATCATAACGATCAGGACGATCGCATAGATGAGCATACGATAGTTTGCAAATCCACGGAGAAGTTCCGGAAGTGCATAGAGGATGATCGCTGCGATCATGGAACCTCTCAGGTTTCCGATTCCACCAAGTACGACATATACCAGGATCAGGATAGACATGTTGTAGTCAAATCCGGATACCTTTAACATGGAAAGGTTGTGTGCATAGAGAACACCTGCAACACCTGCGAGGGCTGCGGAGATCGTGAATGCAAGAAGTTTGAACTTGGTAACATCGATACCTACGGATTCTGCTGCGATACGGTTATCTCTGGTTGCCATGATAGCACGTCCGCTTCTGGAGTTTACAAGGTTCTGTACGATGAACAGTGTAAGAAGAACCAGAAAGATTCCGATCGGGAAAAAGTAATGTTTGACATCTTTGTAAAGAGCACCTGTTCCGGAGATACCAAGCGCACCTTTGAGGATCTGTTTGCCGCCTGCTTCCAGTTTGAGACTTGCAGCACTTGTTGCTACGTGAAGTCCTTTTTCGTCAAAACCGATATACAGGATGTTGATCAGGTTCTTGATGATCTCACCGAATGCCAGGGTTACGATCGCAAGGTAGTCACCACGAAGTCGAAGTACCGGGATACCGATAATCACACCAAACACGGCTGCTACTGCTGCGCCGATCAGAATCGCCAGGATAAATCTCGGAACCTGCGGGATATCGCTTGCGATATGTGAAAATAATGCACTGGAATACGCGCCGACACACATGAATCCTGCATGACCAAGGCTCAGCTCACCGGAAAAACCTACTACCAGGTTCAGGGAGATCGCTGCGATCACATAAACACACAGCGGAACCAGAAGACCTGTAAGAAGTCTGGACAGATGTCCTGTACCGGAAAGGATCTGTACGATCACAAAAAGTGCGATCACGATCCCATAGTTGATCATATTGTTTTTTACTGTTTTGTTCATTGTTTTCTTCATTCTGACCACCCCTTATACTTTCTCCTGGATGTTCTTGCCGAACAGTCCGGTAGGTTTTACAAGAAGCACTACGATCAGGACGCCGAAACAGATAGCATCTGCAACCTGCGAAGAAATATATGCTTTACCAAAGATCTCGATCACGCCAAGGAGGATTCCTCCGACCATGGCTCCCGGAATGGATCCGATACCACCGAATACGGCTGCAACGAAAGCTTTGATACCAGGCATTGCTCCTGTATATGGAGTCAGTGTCGGGTAAGTCTGGCAGAGAAGAAGTCCTGCGATCGCTGCAAGTCCGGAACCGATCGCGAATGTCATGGAGATTGTCGCATTGACATTGACACCCATGAGCTGTGCGGCGTCGCGGTCCTCAGATACTGCCTGCATCGCACGTCCCGGTTTTGTCTTCTGAACAAAAAGCATCAGACCGACCATGATCACGATACAGGTAAGGATCGTTACAATAGTTATTCCTTTGATCACAAGCTGTCCGTCAAATAAAGACACGGACGGCACATCGATAACAGTTACGAAACTCTTGGCATCTGCTCCGAAGATCAAAAGTGCCAGGTTCTGAAGCAGATAGCTGACACCGATCGCGGTGATCAGTACTGCAAGGTTGGAAGACGCCTTACGAAGCGGGCTGTATGCGACTTTCTCGATCACCATACCAAGAACGGTACAGAAGATTACAGAAAGTACGATAGCCAGCACCGGAGACATGCCTCCTTTGGTAACAGCGGTAAGAATCACAAATGCACCGACCATGATGACATCACCATGAGCGAAGTTCAGCATTTTTGCAATACCATACACCATTGTGTACCCCAGGGCAATGATCGCATAGATACTGCCCAGGCTGATTCCATCTTTTAAGTATGATAAAAAGCTCATAATGCACCTCTTTAAATTATTAACTGATTGGCTTATTAGTGCAAGAAAGGGGGGGACAGTCCTGTGATAACAGGCAACCGTCCCCCGTCCTCTGAATATAGTATCTTATTAGTCCATTTCTACGTAAGCGCCGTCCTGGATCTCGAAAGCTTTTGGCTCTTTGTCACATTCGCCATCTTCTGTCCATTTTGCTTTACCTGTAAGTCCGTCAAGTTCTACACTGAGCATTGCCTCAGACATAGCTGCACTGATGTCTGCATTTTCCATATCCGGTGTGATCTCTGCTGCATCTGCTGCTGCTTTCATAGCATAGAGTACATCGTATGTATCTGCTGCGAACTGGTTCGGAACTTCATCTTTGTTTGCAGCTTCATATGCTTTAACAAATGCCTGAGATTTTTCATCTTCTGCTGTTGCAGAGAATGGTGTCAGAAGCATAACGCCTTCTGCGAGGGATGTATCGAAGTTTTCTACTCCAAGGATACCGTCCATACCGTCTACACCGAATTTCTTAACGTCGTCCATACCAGCGTCATGTGCCTGCTGAAGGATCAGTGCGTTGTCTGCATAGTAGTTAGGAAGGAACAGAAGCTCTGCGCCGCTGTCTTTGATCTTCTTGAGCTGTACAGAGAAGTCTGTGTTGCTGTCTGCTGTGTATGCTTCGTCAGCTACAACTTCAAGACCGTTCTCGTCTGCTGCTGCAACGAATGCATCGTTGATACCGGAGTTGTAGTCTGCGGATGAATCATAGAGAATAGCTACCTTTGTAGCAAGTGCATGCTCTCCGATGTACTGTGCGGATTTGGTTCCCTGTGCCGGGTCTGTGAAACACATACGGAATTCATTGGATCCGGATGTGATGCTGTCTACTGCTGTTGCTGATGGTGTGAACAGGAATGTATCCTCTGCTGCCTCTGCACCTACAGCGATACAGGAACCGGATGTAACGGTACCACAAAGCATCTGCATTCCTTTGTCCAGAAGGTCGTTGTATGCGTTTACAGCCTTCTCCGGGTCAGCCTGGTCATCACCAGCGTCAAGGATCTCTACGTTGTATCCGTTGAATCCGCCGTTAGCATTGATCTCTTCTGCTGCAACCTGTGCTGCATGGTATACACCAAGACCATACTGTGCGTTGTCACCTGTCATCGGTCCGATAACACCGATCTTGAAAGTCTCGTCGTCTGCTGCAAATGCAGATACAGGCATCATTGTTGCTGTCATTGCTACTGCTGCTGTTAAACTAAGTGCTTTCTTCCATGTTTTCATAATAAAGCTCCTCCTTTAATCTTTAGCCCGCGCACTTTCATTCGCTAAAGCTTTAATGTTTTTGATTATAGCATTGGCTATAGCTGATTGCAAGGGAAAATTTTAGATTTATTTAAGAATTTGTTTATTTAACAAGGATATGTGTCCTTGTATCGCGGACATTCTATTCAAATCTGACTGTCATATTCTCCGGAATATGATAAAACTCCTTGAATTTTTCGTTCCAGATCTCATCTATCGGTTCCGTATATCCTGTATAATCACTGAATGGCATGACCGGAAGTGTCAGTTCCTCTGCATTCTGTTCGACTGCCTCTTCGATCAGCTCTGCTCTGTAATCACTGTACTTCCCTATTATCATAAAAATTCTCACATAAAATACGGCTGAAATACAAACTGTTACTGCAAGGATCAGTGCCGGATAAAAAACCTGTATTTCTCCTCTGTTTTTCAAAAAATATTGAAGAATTTTTGCTGTCGTCAGCACTTCAAATACATAAGAAATATAAAAGCATCTCGGACCGATCGGATCTGCCGCAATAAGCGGTGCTGCAAAAGCCAGAGATCCGAGATATGTAATACAGATCGAAATTCGTTCTTCTTTTTCTGTAAACATCCAGATACACAGAAGCACATTTATAAAAAACAGCATGGAAAGAAGTGCCATAATCCCTCTGTCCACCGCCTGGTTTCCATCAAATGTCCACTCTGGACAAATTCTGTGAAAAATACTGTACACACTGTACCCCCAGAAAACGACCAGCATCTCTGCTGCTGCAAAACTTTGTTTTCTTTTTTTCAGGATCAGAGCAGTCAGCAAAACTGCAAGTATCACTGTCAGTACCCAGTTATTCAGAACCAGGTTTGTCCATATCCTGACAACAAACCTCTGGAGCAGTACTCCTGCACTCATATCAATGCTTTTATAGGTTTTTCCATTATGCACTGCCGCACTGGAATATGCCGAATTAGAAAACATGACCACCGCCCCCAGAATTGCGGACCACAGATAATTCACTTCTATCAAATAAATCTTTCTGTATCTGACACCAGTGTAAATCATCATCCATACTGCATATGCAACAACAATGATCGTTATATTTTCGCTGAATAGCTGGACACATATTCCCAGTGGGATGACTGCCAAAGTTTGAAACCATGAGTATTTTTCCACTTTATTTCTGTAAAGCTCATCTGTCCATATAAAATAGACCAGAAACAATGGCACCGGAACTTCGTAATTAACAAAAGCAGCCGGCCATCCATAGCTCTGCCCATACAGGGAAGCCGGGACAGCGAGTAACAATAAGATGAGGCTCAGAAGAAGAATCGGGTCTGACTTATCTTTTTCTGAAAAAGTTTTTCTTCGCACACTCATTTCCATCAGCCATACGATCAGCACCATACATACGGATATTACAAGTGTTTTTGCCACTTCTGACCTTGTGATCAGCAATGCCAGAATATTTCCCAGATATCTTCCATTATATCCTGAAAAGCCTCTCTTCATCAGTTCCACTCTCTGAGGAAGTCCCCACTTCCACTCATCAAGGCAGTATGGGACTTTATATCCCAAATATACAAACAACATAAAAAATGCAGCATAAATAAAATATCTTACCCTGTTATCTTTGATCTTCATCTTCTCTCTCCCTGAAACTGCCGCAAAAAAAGACCGCAGTTATAAACTCTGCGGTCTTTTCAGGCATATTAACTTATGCTACTGCTTTCTTAGCGATTTCAGCAAGTGCTGCGAATCCCTCTGCATCGTTTACAGCGAGCTCTGCAAGCATTTTTCTGTTGATGTCAACGTTTGCTACTTTGAGTCCGTGCATCATTTTGCTGTAGGAAAGTCCGTTCATTCTGGCTGCTGCGTTGATACGAGCGATCCAGAGCTGTCTGAACTGACGTTTTTTCTGTTTACGTCCTGCATAAGAGCTTGCAAGTGCTCTCATAACAGACTGTTTTGCTACTCTATACTGTTTGGAACGAGCTCCTCTGTAGCCCTTTGCCAGTTTTAATGTACGGTTATGTCTTTTTTTTGCGTTTAATCCGCCTTTAATTCTTGCCATTTCTTATATTTCCTCCTGTTTGTCTTCTGATATCGTCCGCTGCCTGTTAATTATAAATATGGCAGAGCTTTCTTAATATTCTTCAGGTTTGTAGAATCAACAACAGTAGCTTTTCTCAGGTTTCTCTTTCTCTTCTGAGATTTCTTTGTTAAGATATGGCTCTTATAAGCTTTATTTCTCATGATCTTTCCAGTTCCGGTCTTTTTGAAACGTTTTGCTGCTGCTCTACAAGTTTTAATCTTAGGCATTGTTATTTCCTCCTTGATTCGTGGTTCTGTTTTTTATTTCACATTACCAGGTTCATGCACCAATGGCACAGTGTTCTGATAACTGCTTAACGCTTTTCGCTGAGAAACATGGTCATGCTTCTTCCTTCGATCTTAGGCGCTTTCTCTACGGTTGCAACGTCTGCGAGAAGTTCTGCAAAATCGTCGAGCACGTGTCTGCTGCTTGCCATGTGCGCCATCTCTCTTCCTCTGAAACGAAGTGTAACCTTTACGCGGTCACCTTTGGAGAGGAACTTTCTTGCTGCATTGACCTTGGTCTTTAAGTCATTTGTATCAATGTTTGGTGAAAGACGTACTTCCTTGATGTCGATCGTCTTCTGTTTCTTCTTAGCTTCTTTTTCCTTACGGGAGAGCTCATAACGGTATTTACCGTAATCGATGATCTTGCACACCGGTGGTTTCGCCTGTGGTGCGATCTTTACAAGGTCAAGTCCTGCTTCCTGTGCCTTCGCCATTGCTTCTCTGGCTGACACGATTCCGAGCTGTGCTCCGTCCGGTCCGATCAGACGCACCTCTCTGTCTCTGATCTGTTCGTTAATCATTAAATTGCTAATTGTAGTACACCTCCATACCTGTGAATAAATGATATGCCTGACTCTCAGTCACCCTTCAAAAAATAAAGAGCATGGACAGAATCCACACTCTATTATACCCAGTGATGCATGAGCAAAATGCCATGCAATATCCAGAATCCAGGAAGATTCTGCTATCTATCTCTGCATATAAACCTGAGACACAATCTCTGTGCTGAGGTGAGAGTGAAACTCTGCTTTGTTTTCTTTACGTACTTTAACAATATACTATTCCTTCCTGAGAAAGTCAAGAAGTTTTTTTGTATATTTTAATTTTTTTTGCGAATACTAGAATACGGACATACGTCCCGCAAAAAAATCAATCATGGAGGAACGAACTATGACAATTCTCAAATGTTCTGCAACCAAATGTATGTACAACGAAAACGAACTCTGTTCCAGAGGTGATATCGAGATTACCGGTGCAGGTGCACGCAATGCAGATGAAACAAACTGCGGAAGTTTCCGTGAACGCAGTGCTTCCGGTGCTGCCATGAACAGCGAAGCTCACCACTGCGGCTGCGAAAAGATCAACATCGACTGCAAAGCCCAGGAATGTACCTACAACGAACACTGCAAATGTACCGCCTCCGCTATTGATGTCTCCGGATGCAGCACAGAAGGATGCAACGAGACAAAATGCAGTACCTTCTCCTGCAAATGCTGATTTCTCTTAACTGCCCTCATTCCTAAAAACAAAACAAGACGCTGTGGAAACACAGCGTCTTTTGTATGTTCTGATTCTTATCTGTTTCTGAGGAAATCCGGGATCTGGATGTCCTTCTTCTGAACAGTGCTTGTCGGCACCTTGGTATTGAATGACGGAGCTGACTGCATGTTCGGCAGGTTGAAGCTTGGCATGCTCATTGTCGGCTGTGACTGGGCAGTTGTTGTTGATGCTGCTGCAGGTTTGCGGACACTGAACGGTGATGCACTGCTCCTGTTTCCAAACGGTGTGGATTTTGCTTCCAGATCGGAAAGTCCTGTTGCGATCACTGTGATTCTTGCGTAATCTGCAACGGAGTCATCGTACATAGCACCAAAGATGATATTGGAATCCTCTCCTGTGAGCTCCTGTACGTAGCTTGCTGCGTCGTTTGCATCCATGAGAGAGATATCTCCGGAAATATTGATGATCACATGAGTTGCACCCTTGATGGTTGTCTCCAGAAGCGGGGAGGATACCGCCTGCTGTACTGCCTCCATCGCTTTGTCGTCTCCTCTTGCTTCTCCGATTCCGATATGAGCGATTCCCTTGTCTCTCATAACAGTCTGAACATCTGCGAAGTCCAGGTTGATAAGAGCCGGGAGGTTGATCAGGTCTGTGATGCCCTGTACTGCCTGCTGGAGAACTTCATCTGCTTTGCGGAGAGCTTCCGGCATGGTTGTACGGCGATCTACGATCTCTAACAGCTTGTCATTCGGAATGACAATCAGTGTGTCAACAGCTTTCTTCAGATTTTCGATTCCGGACAGAGCATTGTTCATACGTGTTTTTGCTTCGAAACGGAAAGGCTTCGTAACAACGCCGACGGTCAGGATTCCCATTTCCTTGGCTGCTGCTGCGATGACCGGTGCTGCACCTGTACCAGTGCCGCCGCCCATACCACAGGTAACAAATACCATGTCTGCGCCTTCCATTAACTGTTTAACTTCTTCTATGCTCTCCTCAGCAGCCTTCTGGCCAACTTCCGGCTGTGCGCCGGCGCCAAGGCCCTTCGTAATCTTTTCACCAATCTGAAGTACTGTTGGAGCTTTGCAAAGTGTCAGGGCCTGTTTATCAGTATTTACACCAACAAACTCTACTCCTCCGATAGCCTCTTCCACCATTCTGTTTACTGCATTATTTCCAGCTCCGCCTACGCCGATTACAATAATCTTGGCTGAAGACTCGGCCTCATTTGACATAATCTCTAACAATGTACTTCCTCCTTTTATCTTCCTGATATTGTCATATCAAGCTACATATAGATATATCATATATTTTTTTCTTGAATTAATCAACTACTATTTTTGTTTTTTTATACTTTTTTCACGATTCTTCGCCATCAAAGAGTTATCCTTCTTCATCGTAATAGCCCTCTTCTTCGTCCGAATAATCGCTCTCAGAGTCGTATTCCTGGTCACTTTCGGTGCTTTCATCGTAAGAATCTTCCTCCCCGGAAGTGTCTGATGTGTTTTCTGTATCATCAGATGTATTCGGATTTGCTCCTACATAATTTCCATCGGCATCGTATTCACCGACTCCGTCAAATCCTCCTGATTCGTTATAACCGCCGATCCAGTCTCCAAAACTGTCCAGAAGTTCCTGTGTCGGTGCAGGGCCGACATAATTCAGATCAGCATCATACTCACCACTGCCGGTATAGTCGCCTTCTTCATCGTAGCCGCCTACCCATCTCTCAGTTGCAGTGTCCAGTGCTGTTGCCGGTTTTGGTCCTACATAATCGCCATTTTCATCATATTCGCCATCGCCGGTATAGTCACCATTCTCGTCGTAGCCGCCATTCCAGTTCTCGGCTGTGATCTCCACTTCCTCTGCCTCAAATGTCACAGTCTTTGAATTACGGGAAATATTTTCCATGTGCAGAATCCCCTTCTGTCCCTCAAGCTGCGGAAGAATGGCGATTGCCCTGGTCATTTTGTCCTCCAGATATTCATCCTTTCCAAGCTGTACAGTGATATCGCCATACAGAAGGCTGATTTCATAGCTGTCATCAAACATAATATGATCCGGAACCATATCATTCTTGGCAAAGATCGTAGAAAGGGCAACTGCTGTATTCAGAACCGTCTCCTTGATGGGAAGTTTCTCCTCCATCACGACCTTCTTCGGCTGGATGCCGTCAAAAAAGGCAACTTTCGTATCTCTTGTCTTGCTGCCCTCCACAAAATATCCATTACTGTCAAAGTAAACATAGCTGTCCAGATAAGGAATGCATCCTACAACGCTTTTTTCTTTGACGCTGATGATCAGTTTGTTCCTGCCGGAACGTCTGACATTAAAACTCTCAATATACGGAAGTTCTTCTGCCGCATTCTTGGAATAAAACAGCGGTGCAAGAATGGCATTGGATGTCATTGAGCCTTTAAGGATTTTTTCTTTCAGTTCATCCTCTGTATAATGGTCATTTCCTATAACTTCTACTGTTTTTACTTGAAAAAAAGTAAAGAAAAAAACAGCGGCAGCCAAAACCACAACAGCCACACTGCCTATAACCAGTTTTCGTGTACTAATATTGCTGGATGTCTTCATATATCGTAGTTCCTGTATCCTTCTTGATTTTGCCGCCAAGCCTTGAAATATCCTGGCTTATATCCTCGTAACCCCGGTGGATAAATGAATATCCTTCTACAATGGACTCACCCTTTGCCGCAAGTGCCGCAATTACAAGTGCCGCTCCCCCTCGGAGTTCCTGTGCACGTACCTTGGTGCCTTTAAGGCAAAAACTTCCGCGGATCCATGCTTTCTTCCCCTGTATCTTTATCTCTGCACCCATCCGGTTAAGTTCTTCTGCTATTTTGAAACGGTCTTCAAAAACAGATTCCTGTATGCAGCTCTCTCCCGGAATCGTCGCAAACACTGCCATCAGAGGCGACTGCAGATCTGTAGGAAATCCCGGATATACAGCGGTCTCTGTCAGAGGGACAGGAAAACGCACCCGGCGGCTGTCCGCTACTAGTTTACCACTGTTCCATTCATATTGTCCACCCATTTTGCGATATACTTCGAGGAAAGCTGTAAGCTCTCCCTCCGGAGGATTCTCAATCTCAATCTTTCCTCTGGTGGCTGCGGAAGCACACAGATAGGTTCCTGCCACGATCCGGTCAGGTGGAACCTGCATATCTCCGCCCTTCACCGGTGCGCCGCCTTCAACCAGGATTTTTTCTGTTCCTTCTCCCTGGATCTTTATTCCCATTCTTTTCAGGAATCTGCAGAGCCAGATAATTTCGGGCTCTTTTGCACAGTTATGGATTCTTGTTTTTCCCTCTGCCGAAGCAGCGGTCAGAACCGCCTGTTCTGTCGCGCCCACACTACTCCCTGCAAAAAAGATCTCGCAGCCTTTCAGCTTCCGGCATTCTGCTTCCAGAAACTCTTTCTTTTCTTCTATACATACACCGAATTCCCGCAACGCATACAGATGAAGATCCACCGGTCTTTTTCCAATCACACAGCCGCCGGGATACCCCATGGATGCCTTCCCATATCTTCCAAGCAATACACCCAGAAGTATGACTGAAGACCTCATTTTTTCTGTGTAAATCCCTGATATCTCCATTTTATCCGCTTTTGTGCAGTCCAGGTAAAGGTCATGTTCCTGCCACCAGGTATCTGCACCAAGTGCACAGAGGATTTCTTCCATGCAGAATACATCTGCGATTTTCGGACAGTTTCTGAGTATACTGACCCCCGGATAAAGAAGTGCCGCCGCCATCATTGGAAGGGCAGCGTTTTTGGAACCCTGGATACGGATGGTTCCATGGAGGGGTGTTCCCCCTGCTATGTGAATTTTATCCAATCGGTTCACTCCCAAAGGGCATCTTACTTTTATTATATGTCAAAAACTTTTTTCTGTGATTCTCTGTTCTGTCCACAAAATCCACACAATACAAAAGCCAGATCTGAACTTTTTGTTCAAATCTGACTTTCCTGTTTCTTCTATATTATATAGTGTTGTGAAAAATCCCAAAAATCAAAGAGCCTTTACGTATTCTTTGAACATATCTCCTCGCTGCTCATAATTGTCAAACTGTCCCCAGCTTGCACATGCAGGTGAAAGAAGGACTGCATCTCCTGCTTCCGCTTTCTGTGCACAGAACTCTACTGCTTCCTTGAGGTCCTCGCAGAGAACAATGTTCGGGCATACGCCAAGACGCTCTGCCGCTTCTTTGATCTTCTCTCTTGTCTGTCCGATCAGTACAAGATAACGCACTTTGCCGTCAAAAGCATTCAGCCATTCATCGTAGCTGGAGCCTTTGTCATAACCGCCGCCGATCAGAAGGGTCGGACGGTTCATCGCCTGGATGCCCTTGATCGCAGCATCCGGGTTGGTTCCCTTGGAATCGTTGTAATAAGCGACACCATTTTTCTCTGTGACATATTCAATTCTGTGTTCTACTGCTGTAAACTCACAGATGCTCTTACGGATACTCTCTACAGACACGCCTGCATAGTATGCCATTGCAACTGCTGCCATCACATTCTCAAAGTTATGCTGTCCCAGAAGTTTCAGTTCTCCTGTATGTACGAACGGAATCTCCGCTTCTGCGGTCTTGAGTACGATCAGATCTCCGTCCAGATAAATTCCCTCGTCAAGTTTCCTTACGCTTGAGAAATAAACAGTCTTCGGAACGATATGCTGGCCAAATTCGCGAAGTACCGGATCCTCATAATTCAGGACACAGTAGTTCTCTGGTTTCTGGTTTTTGACGATAAGTTCCTTGACGCGGATATATTCCTCCATTGTATGGTGACGGTTCAGATGGTCCTCTGTGATGTTGAGGATCGCACTGACCTGTGGTGCAAATTCTTCGATCGTCTCCAGCTGGAAACTGCTGATCTCCGCTACTGTTGTGGAATTCTCTTTCATTTCCAGTGCTTTGGAAGTGTATGGAGTTCCAATGTTTCCCACTACAAAGACAGAGTCCTCTGCATCACTCATGATCTTGCCAAGAAGGGCTGTTGTGGTTGTTTTGCCATTTGTTCCGGTGATTGCGAGTACCCTTCCCTTGCTGGTACGGTAAGCCAGTTCTACTTCTCCCCATACCGGAAGTCCCATCTCATAAAATTTCTTCACGATCGGAATATCTGTCGGTACTCCCGGGCTCAGTATAACCAGATCAAGACTTTCCAGAACTTCCTTAGGAAGCTCACCGGCATAAACAGAGGCATCCTCTGCGTGAGATACTTTCGTCAGAACCGCATCCTTGTCTGTTTTTTCGTTTCCGTCAAAAAGGATCACATGAGCTCCTGTCTCTTCCAGAAGATCTGCAGCTCCGATGCCGCTTTTGCCTGTTCCAAAGACAAGTACTCTTTTTCCCTGTAAATTCATTTTTGTTTCCTCCTGCAAACTGTCGTTATGCGGATCACAGAGCGAGAAGTGCAATCAGACACATAACTGCTGTTATGATAGAAAATACGGCTACAACTCTTGTTTCTGACCATCCACATAATTCAAAATGATGGTGGATCGGTGCCATCTTAAAAATACGTTTTCCATGTGTTTTCTTGAAGTAAGTTACCTGGATGATAACGGACAGTACCTCTACCAGATAGATCAGTCCTACCAGAAGGATAAACAATGGCATCTGCATCATGTATGCAGCTCCTGCAACAAATCCTCCGAGTGCCAGAGATCCTGTATCTCCCATGAACACCTTCGCCGGATATACATTGAACAGTAAAAATCCCATCAGTCCACCCACAACTGCACAGGTGATCGGCTCAATTCCACTCTTTGTTCCGATAGAAACAACAGTAAAGAATACTGCAACGATCAGTGTCACGCTGGATGCCAGTCCGTCCAGACCGTCGGTAAAGTTTACACCGTTTACCGTTCCGATCACGGCAAAGAAAAGTACCGGGATCGCCAGCCATCCGATATTCAGATAATGATCGGTCCAGAACGGAATACGCATTGACAGGTTTACGTCTGTATAGTTTACAAGGTAATAAGTAAACACTGCGGTTACGACCACCTGCAGAGAAAATTTCTGCCATGGAAGAAGACCGTCAGAACGTCTCAGAACTACCTTGAGGTAGTCATCCAGAAATCCGATGATACCAAATCCCAGTGTCAGAAACACTACCGGGATCACCTTCGGGTAATCTTTTACGTAGAACAGGGATGTTACAACAGTAGCTATCAGAAAAATGATACCTCCCATGGTAGGGGTACCCGCTTTCTTCAGGTGCGACTGCACACCTTCCACACGTTCTGTCTGTCCCATCTTGAGTTTTCTCAGAAACGGGATGATGATCGGTCCCAAGATCACACTGATCACAAAGGAGATCAGTACAGGGATTACAACTTGATAATTCATCCTCACACCTCTTATCATTCTTTTGTTTTTTGTCATGTTTGATTATAAGGCTTTTTGGCGTATTTCGCAACCCTATGTTACGCTTCACTCTTCCTGATTCCTTCCATTTATCCCCATATATGGAAGAACGTTTTCAAAGATCGTCCGCACGACCGGCGCTGCGATCGTTCCGCCATAGTAAATGCCTTTGGGGTCGTGGATAATACACAGTGCCAGTACCTGGGGATTCTCAGCAGGTGCAAATCCAAGAAAAGAGGAGATATAACGGTTTGCACTTCTCGGAAGTGTCTGTGAAGTCGCTGTCTTTCCCCCGATCGTATAACCTTCGATCGCAGCATTTTTGCCAGATCCCTGTGAGACAACTTTTTCCAGAATATAACGGATTTTCTCGGAAGTTTCTTCCGAAAGGACCCCTGTCTTTACCGGATATTCCAGTTCCTGAATGACTTCTCCGTTTTCATCTTCCACCGCTACTCCAAAATGCGGCGTAATTCTTCTCCCACCGTTTATCAGGGAACTTACTGTCGTTGCAAGCTGGATCGGTGTGATCTGAAAAGACTGCCCGAACGAAACAGTTGCCAGTTCTACATTTCCCATATTTTTTGCCTGATGCATGATCGTACCTGCCTCTCCCGGAAGGTCAATACCCGTTTTTTCCAGAAGTCCAAATTTTCGGAAATATTTATAATATTTTTCCACGCCGAGCCGCAACCCTACTTCAATAAATACCGGATTACAGGAATTCTGCGCTCCTTCAACAAAATTCTGGGAGCCATGTCCTCTTCTGTTTGCACAGTGAATTCTCCTGTCATCTACCAGTTTGTAGCCCGGACAGTAAAAACGGTCTTCCATACTCACAACTCCCTCTTCAAGTCCCGCCGCCATCGTTATGATCTTGAAAGTTGACCCCGGTTCATAAGTATCATTCAGACAGGGATTTCTCCACATCTGATTCAGAAGTTCCTGCTTCTTCTCAGAACTTAACCCTGAGGTATCCACTTCTGTATTCAGGGTAAACGGCTGGTTCAGGTCGAATTCCGGTACATTCACACAGGCATAGATTTCTCCATTTTGGGGATTCATAAGAAGAATGGACACTCTCTCCGCTTCTTTCTCTTCCATAACTTTCTTTGCCGCCTGCTGGACATATTCCTGAATGCTGATATCCAGGCTAGTGCGAAGTGTGTTGCCTGCTTCTGGTTCTTCCCGGCTTTCTCCGATTCCATCCAGTTCGATTCCTCTGGCATCCGTCGTTGTGAGAATTTTTCCTGCTTCACCGCTCAAAATCTCTTCATATTGAACCTCAAGTCCGATGATACCCTGGTTGTCTGCCCCTGTGAATCCCAGAACTTTGGAAGCAAGTGAGTGATATGGATAATATCTTTTGTAGTCTTCATCCACTTTCACACCGGAAAGTCCTGTCTTTCGGATCTCATCTCCCACAGCTTTGTCGACATTTGTCTTTATTCTTTCTATAGAAGATACTTTTTCTACTTTTTTTCGGATGCTTTCTTCTGACAGTTCCAGTTTCTGCGACAACAAAGAAATGATTTTCTCCGGTTCTTTTATCTGGCTATGGATAACAGATACCGTACAGACCGTTTTATTCGAGGCAAGAACTTTTCCTCTGGCGTCCAGGATTTTTCCCCTTGCCGCCTTGATGGAACGTTCTCTCTCATGGAGATCCTGTGCTTTCTGGTAATAATAATCCGACCGAAACCCCATCAGATACACAAGCCGTCCTGCCAGCCCAAGCATCATTGCTGCACATAAAAGAAAAACGGTCCAGACTTTGCGTTTATGAAAAGTCCTGTTTTTTTTCATAAAAAAATCCCTCCGGAGGCTGTCATATCATTATATGTCCAGCCCCCGAAGGGAATCACTGCGCTTTAATCCAGTCCTGCTTCTTCGTTGGTAAGTCCTTCGCTCTCCATGTCGTTGTCCTGCATGGTATCTTCCTCATTGTCTTCCGGCGGTCCCGGAACATTCTCATCGGAAATTGCTTCCTTGAGAGTATTATCCGTCTGTTCAGAACTGCTCGCAATAGTAGTAGTTCCCAGATTCTGTGACTTCACATACTGTCCGTTCTCATCTGTAACATATTCTCCGTTGTCCTGAAGGAGATAACCACTCTCATCGATCCTGTTGCCATCCAGATCTACAAGGTTTCCATTTCCATCTGTGAGATTTCCACTTGCATCCACGCTGCTTCCGGATACGTCCACAAGATTTCCTTTGAATCCCTCCCAGAGTTCTGTCTTCGGAATAGTACCGTCCTCGGATTCATCCGGTGTAACATTCAGATACGGAAGAAGTTCTGACAGAATTCCCTGTGCAATGTACTGAGGATATTTACTGTCTGCCTGTTCCTCTGCATTCGGCTCATCGACAACTACATACAGAAGCACCTGCGGATCATCAACCGGTGCAAAAGTAATAAAAGAAACGATATACTTCTTGTTTCCTCGTGGAAGTTTCTCCGCTGTACCGGTCTTACCGCCTGAGCTGTATCCCTGCACCTTCGATGTACGGCTGGTACCTTCCTGTACACTGGCCTGCATGTAGGATCTGATATTTGCCGAAATATCAGAAGAGATCGTCTGCTTGAGAAGCACAGGGTCAATTGTTCTGACCGTTCCACCGCTGCTGTCCTTGATTGCAGTCACAAGATGCGGCTGATAATAACATCCACCATTGATAACAGAACACATCGCACTGATCTCCTGAAGCATCGTACAGGTAAATCCCTGTCCGAATGCGGAGCAGGCAAGCTCTGTCTCTCCCATGGTATCAGTTGTATGGATAACACCGGAACCCTCATTCGGAAGATCGACTCCTGTTCGTGAACCGAAATTAAACAGTGCCTGGGCCTTAAGGAAAGATTCTGTTCCCATTCGCGCTGCAATCTGCATCATGGCATCATTACAGGAGTTCGCTATAACTTCACGGAGCGTTTCTGTTCCATGTGCATCCGGCCACACCGCACATTTAATGTAGGTATCACCATTTGCACCAAATGTCTCTCCACCGTCGCAGTTGAACGTATCATTTACTGTGATCTTGCCTTTCTCAAGGGCTCCCGACATTACAATCGGCTTTACAACTGATCCCGGTTCAAATGCATCTGTTACACAGAAATTGCTCCACATGGCATTGAGAGCTTCTACTGTCTTCTTATCGCTCTTTTTTAGCTCGGCAATTTCTTCTTCAGAATATACCTGAGACATATCCCTCGGATTGTTCAGATCATATCTGTCACCGCCATCCATGGCAATGATCTCTCCCGTTGATGGTTTCATCGCAATTACACCGATGTTCTTGGCTCCCATGCTTGACTTGAAACCATTGACATATTTCTCTACGATCTGCTGTGCGCCTACATCCAGAGAAGTTTCGATACTTTCACCGGAAACAGGCTCCATGATCGTCTGTTCAGCATCTGAATCATTGTTGATATATCCGTATTTACGCCCATCTGTTCCCATCAGGGTACTGTTATAATATCCCTCCAGGCCGACATCGGCTGTTTCTCTTGAAAGCGTAAATCCAATCGTATCACAGGCAAGGGCATTAAAAGGATAAACTCTCAGATAATCCTCCTCAAACCAGATTCCCTGTACATTGGAACGCTCTTCCAGTTCTTTTTCTGAAAGGCCGCTGTCCTCACCTGGATCTGCATATTCCTCGAACACCTTCTTTTCGTCCATGGTTACTTCTTTTTTGAGGACCTGGTACTGACTGGAGCTTGTAGCAGGATCCGTAAGTCTCTTGCGGATATCATCCTCGTCAAGTCCCAGAACTTCTACCAGTGCATTCACGGTTGCATCTACGTAATCATGATCCTCATCATTGACTTCTTTGCAGTCCATGATCACTGTATAAACCTTCTGGCTTGTGGCAAGGATATTTCCGTTTCGATCGTAAATATCGCCTCTCTTTGCCGGAAGCACACTGCTCTGATATGTCTGCTGTGCCTGCAGAAGCACCCGCTTTTTATACTTGGTTCCGCTGGTGGCATTAATATAGGTAACTCTGCCTAACAAACAAACTAAAGCTAGTATTACTACTGCAAATAGTCCTACTAGCTTCAATTCCATCGTATGATAAATTTTTCTTTGAGGTTTTCTGGTTTTCCTCGGTCTGGTATTGCTCAAATTCTCACCTCTTGCTTTCAGGAACATCCTGATACTGTCTCACATAACTGCTGCTTGGTACACTGTAGGTTCTTTTCTGCGTGTCAGAAGGATAAGTCATTCCCAAACGCCCAATGGCAATCTTCTTAATCTGGTTCAGATCTGTCTCTGAAGTCACCTGACTCTCATAAGCATCGTTTTCTTCCTTGAGCTGTGACCATTCTGTTTCGAGACTTGCAACATTCTTAATCTTGCCTGTCAGTTCAGCCTTAAGCTGAAGATAATTGACACAGCAGAACAGTACTGCCACACTCATGACTGCCAGAAATGCAACAAATCCGCGCCCCATACTCATCGCAGCCCTCTCTCTGGTACGCTGACGCTGTGGATTTACCTTTGGCTTGCCAGCTGACACTGTCCGTGTCTCAATTCTGTTATTTCCCTGAGAAGGCTTACGGGAAGCCGCCGATCTGCGTGCCGGTACTTCCTGCAGTCTCCTCACTGTATTTCCATCTACATACATTCCTCGGGCATTTCTTGCATTTACCTTGCTTTTTCGGTTTGTAACTGCCCTGTTTGTCCTCTCCATTTGCGCCTGTTCAACTCCCTGTATTGGTTTCAGTCTGAAAATCTTCGCTCAAAAATCCTTAGTTTTGCACTTTTTGATCTGGGGTTTTCTTCCTGCTCGGCTGTACCTGGAAGAATCGGCTTTCTGGTGATAACTTTTCCTTTGGATTTTTTGCCGCATACACATACCGGGAAATCGGACGGACATGTACATGGATTTTCATTTTTGCGGAAGATCGTCTTGACAATACGATCCTCCAGAGAATGGAATGTGATAATACAGATTCTGCCTCCGTCATCGAGAAGGTCGATCATTCCATCCAGTGACTCCCGCAGAACATCCAGTTCTCTGTTCAGTTCGATCCGGATTGCCTGAAAAGTCCGCTTCGCCGGATGTCCTCCGGTTGCCTGAATCTTCATCGGGATAGACTGGCGAATGATCTCGGTCAGTTCTCCGGTCGTGCGGAGCGGTGCCTGCTGTCTGGCAGCCACAATGTGTTTCGCTATATTCTTTGCAAATTTATCTTCACCGTAATCACGAATGATACGGTACAATTCTCTCTCTTCGTAACCATTGACAATATCAGCGGCGGTACGGCTCTGTCTCTGATCCATTCTCATATCCAGAGGTGCATCTACCCTGTAGGTAAAGCCCCGTTCCTCATTATCCAGCTGATAAGATGAAACTCCCAGGTCAAGAACAATTCCATTGACTTTCTGAATTCCCAGGTTATGCACTTCATTAGCCATGTAACAATAATTGCTGCGAATGATCGTCACTCTGTCCTCATAGGCAGCCAGCCTTTCACTCGCAGCAACTATTGCATCTTGGTCCTGATCTATGCCAATAAATCTCCCCTTGGCAGAAAGTCTGCGGCATACTTCACTTGCATGCCCTGCTCCTCCCAGCGTTCCATCCACGTAGATTCCTTCTGGCTTAATATTCAAGCCGTCAATGGTTTCTTCCAGTAATACAGATTTGTGTTTAAATTCCATATCCGTCTCCTGTTGGATTTCTTTCCGGCGAATGCTCAAATGATGATACCCATATCCTGCATACTTTCTGCAATACTATCCATATCATCATAATTGCAGTTCTCGCTCCACTTTTCTTTGCTCCAGATCTCGATCCGGTCCAGGTTTCCTGTGAGTACCACTTCTTTCTCCAGACCGGCAAACTCCCTCAGTGTCTGAGGTACAAGAATTCTCCCCTGCCTGTCCAGTTCACAGTTTGTGGCACCTGCTACAAAGAAACGTGTGAAGGTTCGCGCATTTTTATTTGTAAGTGGTAAGGCTCTGAGTTTTGTTTCAAATGCTTCCCATGCATCCATAGGGTAAATTGAAAGACAACCATCCAAACCTTTTGTCAGGATGAACTCTTCTCCCAGGAGTTCTCTGAACCTGGCGGGAATAATCAGGCGCCCCTTCGCGTCTATTATATGATTGTATTCTCCCATGAACATAAAACTCACCTGCTCTCAAAATACACGATTCTCCCCTTCGTGCATTTCAGGTGGAGCTGTCAGGTCTGCCACATTCCCTCCATTCCCCACCACTATTCACCACTTTCTACCACTTATGAAATTATTCTAACCCATTTACTGTTAAATTACAAGTGGGAATCTGAGTTTTTTTGGTGCAGATAAGGCTCTTTTCTGCCCTGAAAAAAGGGAAGATTTTCCCACTTCCCGTAGAAAAATCTTCCCTTTAAATTCTGTTATTTTATCTCGTCTTCTGTTTGTCCGGAATCTGAAATCGGTTTCGGTAATTCGTCTGATTTTTCTGTAATATCTGGCTCTGTTTCAGACGTTGACTCTCCTGTTTCTGAAAAAATCCCCCGAAATTCATCACTGACATCCTCAAAACTCTGCATATTCTGATAACCGCGTGACGACTTTTCTTCGGATGCATACCGTTCCTCCATCCTGCGTTTCTGAAACTTCTCACGTTTCTTTGAAAGAATACGGCGAACTGTTGCAACAATACTGAAAATCACAAAAATGCCAAGTAAAATCGGAATAAGAACAGGGAGATGCGTACCTGGGATATATGGTCTGCCCGACCGAAGCCATTCAATTCCCGCATTTCCCAGAGCATACCCTGCCAGATATCTCATGAAAATCTCACCCTGAAATTTCTTGCGCTTCGTATAGGCAAGAAGAATAACCAGAAGAAGCAGACACCACAGGCTCTCATAAAACCAGAGAGGATGTACCTGAACCCAGGAAACATCTCCGGCTTTGACCAGATGTTTCTGCATCTCTGATGTCAGTTCCATGCTCCCGACTGTCTCTACCGGAATCTGCATCGCAAAAATGCTGTCCGTAGATGTTCCGATAAATTCTCTGCTGAAAAAATTCCCCCAGGTTCCGATCATCTGACTGGATACCAGGCCGATACTGAGCGTATCTGCCATCCTTCCAAATGACAGTTTCCTGATTTTGCAGAAAACAGCCAGAGCAATCACCCCGCCTGCAAATCCGCCATAAAAGGATAATCCACCTGTACGCAGATCCCAGAGAGCACGTGTCGGTTCATCTGCAAAAAGTTTCCAGTTCAGTGCTATATAGCATGCTCTGGCACAGATTACGCCGAACACTACTCCTGGAATCAGTGCTTCCAGATAAAGATTCTGATCCTGATTCTGTCGTTTTGCCTGTAATACAACGACAGTAAGTCCAAGAAGCATTCCTGCCATCACAAGGATTCCATATATCGTGAGCTCAAATCCAAAAACCGAAACAGTTTTACCCACATATCCAAGGTCAATGCCCAGATGTGGAAAACGAATCGACATATTCATAAAACACCTTCATTATACGTTAAATCTGAACAGAATTACATCTCCATCCTGAACAATATATTCTTTTCCTTCCATGCGGACAAGTCCCTTTTCTCTTGCACCTGCATAAGAACCGCAGTCGAGAAGATCTTTGTAATTAACAACCTCTGCCTTGATAAATCCACGCTCAAAGTCTGTGTGGATCTTACCTGCTGCCTGTGGAGCCTTGGTTCCGATCTTGATCGTCCATGCACGTGTCTCATCCTCTCCTGATGTAAGGAAACTCATGAGTCCCAGGAGGCTGTAACTTGCTCTTACCAGTTTCTCAAGACCAGATTCCTTAAGTCCCAGATCCTCGAGGAACATTTTTTTCTCATCGTCATCGAGCTCGGAGATTTCTTCTTCGATCTCTGCACAGATCACGAATACTTCGCTCTTCTGCTCGGCTGCATATTTACGTACAGCCTGTACATGCTCGTTAGATGCTCCATCATCCGCAAGATCATCCTCGCTTACGTTTGCAGCGTAGATCACCGGTTTCCAGGTGAGGAGATTATAAGTTCCCATCCATGCTTCCTCATCCTCAGATTCCAGTTCCATTGTGATTGCCATCTGTCCATCCTCAAGATGTGCTTTGACTTTCTGGAGGAAATCAAGTTCTTTGGCAGCTTCTTTGTCCATACGTGCTGTCTTGGTGACTTTGGCAATTCTTCTCTCAAGGATCTCGATATCAGAGAAGATCAGCTCAAGGTTGATGGTCTCGATATCTCTGAGCGGATCGATGCTTCCATCTACGTGGATGACGTTCGGATCCTCAAAGCAGCGTACTACGTGAACGATCGCATCTACTTCACGGATGTTTGCAAGGAACTGGTTTCCAAGTCCCTCACCTTTGGATGCGCCCTTTACAAGACCTGCGATATCAACGAATTCAATGACTGCCGGAGTTACTTTCTTGGAGTGATAAAAATCTCCCAGAAGTTTCAGTCTCTCATCCGGTACAGTAACAACGCCCACATTCGGGTCGATGGTACAGAAAGGATAGTTTGCTGATTCTGCACCTGCTTTTGTCAGTGAGTTAAATAATGTACTCTTACCTACGTTCGGTAATCCAACGATTCCAAGTTTCATTGCTCTATTTCTCCATTCCGTTATTTATTTGATTGCATTTTTCTGCTTAATTTTAGCACACGTGTCATAAAAAGTCTATCGTTTAGTCTCTTGACATGATCATGAGAAGTTTTCCTGTTTCAAAGGTGACTTCTGCTTCAGGATCTGAGATCTCATTGCTGACAGTCAGACCGCTGTCCTCAACTTTGAGAGTATAGCTGTTCAGAGGATATTTGAAGCCTTTCAGAGTCAGTCCTGTAACCTCTCCTTCGATCGGGAAGAAAGAGACATATTTCCCGAACTGCTCTTCTTTCTTAAGGATCATTCCGCTCTCGATCAGACTCATATAGTTGTATGCGTCAACAAGAACGATCTGTACCTGTTTTATTTTTCCAAGCATCAGAAGACCGAAATTTGCCATCAGATGATCGATGCGGTTTCCTGTCGCCCCCAGGATCATAATACGTTCTGTTCCCTGTTCGATCGCATAATTTGCTGCTGACTGTGTGTCGGAATCGTCCTTCTCTGGCTTCAGTCTGCGAATTTCCGTATGTTTGAGAGTTTCCATATATTTCGCGCCCTCCGCAGAAAGACTGTCGAAGTCTCCCACTGCCACATCCGGTTCCAGATCTGTTCCCATAAAGAATTCCACGCCACGGTCTGCTGCGATCAGACAGGTATTCTCTGTTTTGTTTTTTTTCAAAAAATCGAGGGCAAAATCTTTATGGATATTGCCCCCGCTTACGATGATCGTATCTTTCATATTATGCCTCAATTTAACTTTTCGCTGATATCCTGCATCTTCTGCTGGATTCTCTGTACATTTGATTCAAGATCACCATTAAACACGTAAGAACCTGCAACAAGAAGGTTTGCACCTGCACGCATTGCGGTTTCCATAGTAGAATCATTGATTCCTCCATCTACCTGAATGTCTACATTCAGTTCTTCTCTGTCTATGATCTCTTTGAGTTCCTGAACCTTTTCTGTACATTCCGGAATATACTTCTGTCCGCCAAATCCAGGCTGAACCGTCATGACAAGTACCATATCCACATCTTCCAGGAGATGGCTGATGTCATTGACCGGGGTCGCCGGTTTGATGGAAATACCAACTTTGACACCTGCATCACGAATCAGTTCGATCGCACGTTCCAGATCCTCGCACGCCTCTGCATGAATGGTAATAGAATCCGCGCCGCAGTCTACAAAATCCTGAATATAACGTTCCGGTGCGCTTACCATAAGGTGTACATCAAAAAACATCTTTGATTCTTTGCGGATAGAGCGGATCACCGGCATTCCAAAAGAAATACTCGGTACAAAATCTCCGTCCATAACATCAATATGAAGCCATTTCACTCCCTGTTTCTCCAATGTCTGAATCTGTTCGCCCAGACGGTTAAAATCCGCTGATAAAATAGACGGGCACAACTGATATTCCATTTAATATCTCCTTTTCTCTTTCAATTCTTCATATAAATTAAGATAATCTTCGTACCGGATCCTGCTGATCTCGCCCTGTTCAAGAGCTTCCTTTACTCTGCATCCCGGTTCGTGGATATGACGACAGCCCTGAAAACGGCACTGGTCATCATACTTGCGAAACTCCGGAAAATAGTCCTTGAGTTCCTGTTCTTCCATATCCATAAGATACAGGGAAGAAAATCCCGGCGTATCCATAAGAAATGTATTCTCTCCTACCGGGATAACCTGCGAATGTCTGGTCGTATGCTTTCCTCGTTTGAGTTTTCGGCTGATCTCACCTGTCTCCATCTGAACTTCTGCCTGGAGAAGATTCGTCAGAGATGACTTGCCAACGCCGGAAGGTCCTGCCACGACCGTTGTTTTACCTTTGAGGATTCTGTGAATCTCGTCAATACCCTCCTCCTCCAGTGCGCTGGTGAGAAGAACCTGATATCCACAGCTTTGGTAGGTCTGATAAAGCTCCTGTGTTTCCTTTTCTGTTGCAAGATCTTTTTTGTTAAAGCATATGATTGCCGGAATGTCTGCCTGTTCCATCATGATCAGGAAACGGTCCAGCAGCATGAAATTCGGCTTTGGATTGTCCATTGCAAAAATCACAAATGCCTGATCCACATTGGCAACTGCCGGGCGGATCAGGGAATTTTTGCGGGGGAGGATCCTGGTCAGGTTCCCCTCCCGTTCCTGTTCATTCAATACTGTAATCTCTACATTATCACCAACCAGCGGTTTCTGATTATCCTTTCGGAAAATACCCTTGGCTTTACATTCATAAAGCACTTCGTTCTCTCCGTAAACATAATAAAACCCGGCAATTCCTTTGATAATTTTACCCTGCATGAATTACTCTGCTTTCTTGAAAGTCAGTGGATAAGAACCAAGCTGCTGGAAGTTTCCGTCAATCAGCTCTGATACATACAATGTTCCTTCGCTGACTCCTGACGCACCTGTAATATCCAACGTATACGGGAATGTAATCGCCTCTCCGTCAACCACTTTAGTAGAAGTTGTTTCTCCGTTTACTTCCTGGATCAGTTCCAGACGAATTGCACCACCCTGATATCCATTTGGAGTATTCAGTGTCTGCGTACATTTCCATACTTCGCCGTTTGCAGCAGCTGTGCTCTGCTGCGCCGTATCTGCTGTGGAAGCACTGTCTGTTGTTGTATCTGTTGTAGTTGTTGTATCTGCCGGAGCCTGATTGCCGCTGCTTACTACGATAGAGATCGTTTCATCCGGATTGCCGTATGCGGTGTCCCCATCCTCTGAAGTTGCAGATGGATCCTGTGAGATGACCTGTCCTGCCGGCACTTCACTGCTCTGCTGTTCTGTAATCTGAATGTCTGCCCATTTACCAAGTGTAGTGATCGCTTCATTCTTAGTCATTCCTACTACACCCGGAATCTGTGCAGTATCACCATAATCCAGACCACGGCTGACTGTCAGGGTTACTGATCCGCCTGCTGTCATGCTTGTGCCAGCTTCCGGTGATACGGCCATAACATATCCTGGTTCTGTAAGCGGCCATCCACTGTCATCTGCTTCACTGTATTCTTTCTGTACGGTTACAGTAAGTCCAAGATCTTCCAGCGTCTGCTGCGCATCTACTCCTGTCTGGTCGGAAACATCTGGTACTGTGATTTCCTGCTGACCTTTACTGATATAATATTTCAGAGTTGTATACTGTTCAACTTTGGTTCCTGCCGGAATATCCTGAGAAGAAATTCGTCCCTTTTCCTGCGTGGAGTTCTCTTCTCCCATCATCTGCTTGCCAAGCTTTTCTTCTTCCAGAAGAGCAGAAGCCTCTTCCTCTGTCTTGCCTACCAGAACCGGAACAGTAACCATTCCGTCTTCGTCTGCTGTATCTGCTGCCTGTTCTGTCTGCGGTGTGGTTTCTGCCCCATCACTTCCGATGATGCCGGCAGCCTTGCCGATCACAAAAATTGCCCCCACCAGGACAACTGCGCCTGCAAGAAGTGCAACGATAGTTACTGCTGAGTTCGGTCCCTTTTTCTTCTTTTTCCTGTCAGATTTCTTACCAGCCGGAGTTTCCTCATAGTCCTCGTCATCGCTGTCATAATCTGTATCATAAATTTCATCTTCCAGATCTTCTACATCTGATTTCTTTGAAGATGCACGTGGAGTATTCTTGATTTCTCCCAGTTCTTCGTCTGAGATCACCACTGTCTTGGCTTCATTGTCCACGGAAGATAATGTCACAAAATTTCCCTGAGGATCGATCAGTGAATGTTTCAGGTCTGCAATGACATCTTCCATTTTCTCGTAACGGCGGCCAACACTCTTCTGGGTACATTTCAGGATGATCTGCTCCAGACTGTATGGAAGATTCTCTGTGTACACACTCGGCGGTACCATCTCTTCCTGCAGATGCTTGATCGCAATAGCTACTGTAGTATCTCCGTCAAACGGAACCCTGCCTGTGACCATCTCATAAAGTGTGATACCAAGAGAATAGATGTCACTCTTCTCATCACTGTATCCGCCGCGCACCTGCTCCGGTGAGCTGTAGTGTACAGATCCCATCACATTGGAGCTGATCGTATTGGAAGATGCGGCTCTCGCGATTCCGAAATCTGTTACCTTGACTTTACCATCTGTAGAAATGATGATATTCTGCGGTTTGACATCACGGTGTACGATTCCATGGTTATGTGCTGCTTCCAGTCCCATAGATACCTGAATGGCAATACTGGTCGCTTCTTTGATGGAAAGTTTCCCCTTCTTGGCAATATATTCCTTAAGAGTGATTCCTTCGATCAGCTCCATGACGATGTAATATACACCGCCGTCATCTCCTACATCAAATACATTGACGATATTCGGATGTGTAAGGCCGGCTGCTGCCTGTGCCTCGCTGCGGAATTTGCGGATAAAAGTTGTATCCTCTCTGAATTCCGGTTTTAATACTTTGACCGCAACAAAGCGGTTGAGTTTATGATCCTTTGCTTTATAGACATCGGCCATTCCGCCGGTACCTATTTTTCCTAAAATTTCATAACGTTCTGCTATGATCGTTCCCGTCTTTAACATTTTTCCACCTCATTCGTGAATGGTTCTACCAGTACAACTGCAATATTATCCTTACCACCGTTCTGGTTGGCTTCTCTCAGAAGTCTCTCACCCTTCTGCGGCAGTTCCTCATTCTGGTTCAGTATAATTTCTTCGATTTTGCTGTCTTCTACCATATTGCTCAGACCATCGGAACACATAAGGATGGTACTGCCCGGTTCCATCTTCAGGTCAAAAAAGTCAATATCTACGGTTCTCTCTGCACCAAGTGCTCTTGTGATGATGTTTTTGTCCGGATGATTTCTCGCCTCTTCCCGCTTGATCTCTCCGAGTCTGACCATCTCTTCTACAAGTGAATGATCCCTCGTAACCTGGCGAATCTTTCCCTGGATGATATACAGGCGGCTGTCACCAACATTTGCCACATATAGATAATGGCCTACGACCGTAGCCACCACGATCGTCGTTCCCATCCCGCGCAGTGCTTCTTCTCTCCTGGCGCATTCAAGGATCTCTGTGTTGGCTTTCTCAATGGCATGACGAATCACCTTGATTGGGTTGAAATCTGCATCCTTTTGAATCTCTTCTACCAAAGTCTGAACGGCATGAGAGGAAGCGTAATCTCCCGCATTATGACCGCCCATTCCATCGGCAACAACGAACAAATTCTGGAGATTTCCTACAGGGGTTTCGGAAACGAACACATAGTCCTGGTTCATCTTCCGCTTCTGCCCTACATCCGTAGCTGAATATACCCTCATGTCACTTCTCACTTTCTGTTTTTTCCATGTAACGTTTTCTTAACTGACCACAGGCACCGTCAATATCGCTGCCCATTTCCCTTCTAATAGTACCATTTATTCCGTATTTTTCAAGATTTATTTTGAAATTCTCAACAGCCTGTCGGGTAGAACGCACGAAAGAACGCTCTCTGACCGGATTGACCGGGATAAGATTTACGTGACAGTTCAGTCCCTTAAGACGGCCTGCAAGCTCTTTTGCATTCTCTTTACTGTCATTTACGCCTGCTACAAGGCTGTACTCAAAGGTGATCCTTCTGCCTGTCTTGTCAAAATAATTCCGACAGGCTTCCAGAAGCTCATCGATCGAGTATTTATTGGCGATCGGCATAAGCTCGCGCCTTTTCTCATCGTTCGGCGCATGAAGAGATACAGCAAGCGTCATCTGAAGTTTCTCGTCTGCAAGCTTGTAGATCTGTGGAACAAGGCCGCAGGTAGATACTGTCAGGTTCCTCTGGCTGATGTGGATACCGCCTTCTTCCGTCAGGATATGTATGAAGCGAAGAAGGTTATCATAGTTGTCCATCGGCTCGCCGGTTCCCATCACAACCACATTGGATATACGCTCGCCAAGTGATGTCTGGATTCTGTAGATCTGATCCAGCATCTCTGACGGAAGCAGGTTTCTCGTAAGTCCGCCGATCGTGGAAGCACAGAATCTGCATCCCATACGGCACCCCGCCTGAGAAGAGATACAGACAGAGTTGCCGTGCTTGTATTTCATAAGAACACTCTCGATCATATTTCCATCAGACAGGCGGAACAGATATTTCCTGGTGCCGTCTATCTTGGATATCTGGACATCCAGTGTCTCCAGAACCGTGATCGGATACTGCTCCAGCTTCTGCCTGAGGCTCTTTGGAATGTTTTCCATTTCGTCGTAAGAAGTGACCAGATGCTCGTGCAGCCAGCTGTAGATCTGCTTTGCGCGGAAAGGTTTCTCTCCGAGTTCTGCCATAAGCCCCTTCAGTTCTTCGACGGTCATTGATTTTATGTCTGTCATTTTTATTTCCTTCTGAATTTTGCCATAAAGAATCCATCCGTTCCGTGAACGCCTGGAAGCAGCTGCAGGTAGCCGAGGCTGGTCGTTTCGGATTTGAGTTCATCCGGAACAAACTCATCAATGCTTTCCAGTTTGAATGGATGGTTGTTCATAAACCACATCATATTTTCTTCGTTTTCTTCTTTGGCGATCGTACAGGTACTGAAGATCAGAACGCCGCGCGGCTTCACATACTCTGCTGCCTTGTCCAGAATGTTTCTCTGGAGGATCACCAGTTCTTCCTCTTTCTGTGCAGTAGAACGATATTTGATCTCTGGTTTCTTACCGATCACACCGTAGCCGGAACATGGTACATCAGCAAGTACGATATCTGCCTTGCACTCAGATTCCACATCGAACACTGTCGCATCCTGCACATGTGCCTGTACATTGATGGAGCCGGTGCGGTGGATATTTTCCTGGATCAGTTCAACCTTATACCGGCTGACATCTCTTGCATCCACGGTTCCAAAGCCTTCCATCTTGTCTCCCAGATGAATGCTCTTACCGCCCGGTGCCGCACACATGTCGATGATATAATCACCTTTCTGCGGGTTTGCGATCTCGGAAACAAGCATGGAGCTTACATCCTGTGCCACGATCTTACCCTCGATAAATGCATCCAGTGCAAGAATGTGGTTATAATCAGAAATCCTGAATGCATACGGAAGATACGGCGCCGGTTCTACCTTTACACCCTGGTTTCGGAGGCTTTCGCAGGTCTCCTCTACAGAATTCAGATATGTACGGCAGCGTACAGTGATCGGTTTTTCTTCCAGAAAATCCGCCAGCATCTTCTCTGTGACTTCCTCGCCATAATCATTCAGCCAGCGCAGAACAAGTGGTTCCGGCATGGAATATCTGACAGAAAGATAACGGACCAGATTTACCTTTCTCGAAGGATATTCAAGTTCATCCATCTGTCTCGCTATCGTCCGGAGCACGCCGTTCACAAAAGGTTTCAGGTTGTAAAATCCCTTTCGCTGGGCAAGTTTCACAGCCTCATTGCAAACTGCGCTGTCCGGCACTCTGTCCATGAATTTCAGCTGATACACCGCGCTCCTGAGGATCTCACGGATCGGCGGTTTCATCTTGTCCACGGTGATCTTTGAAAAAGAATCTATTATATAGTCAATGAGGATCCTGTATTCCAGAGTCCCCTCACAGACTCTGGTAATAAAGGCTCTCTCCTGCTTCGGAAGGAACTGATATTTGGAAAGCGCATTGCGGATCGCAATATGGCTGTGTTCTCCTTCTTCATTGATCTGAAGGAGGATCTCCAATATCATTTCTCTTGTATTGATACCACTAGTCATCTCGTCTTCCTCCTGCCAGTATCACAAGTCTCAAAAGTTGTAAAATAGATGCCGCAAGTGCTGCAACATATGTCATGGCAGCTGCAGTCAGCACCTTGCGGGCTCCCTTTGTCTCATCTGCCCCAAGGATTCCTGTGCTCTGAAGCATCTTGAGTGCTCTTGCAGATGCATTGACCTCAACAGGAAGTGTCACAAGCTGAAACAGAACTGCCAGTGAAAACAGCACGATACCTGCTGTTACCAGCGGGCGGATGCCTGCAAAAAGTCCGATCAGAAACAGCGGCCAGGAAAGACTGCTTCCGATATTTGCTGCCGGAACGATCGCGCTCCGCATCTCCAGCGGTGCATAGTTGGTCGCATGCTGGATGGCATGACCACACTCATGTGCTGCAACTCCGACTGCTGCCAGAGAAGTCTGACCGTAAATATCCTGGGAGAGATTTACCGTCTTTGTCCGCGGATCATAATGATCTGTCAGGCTTCCAGCTACCGGTCTTACCTGTACATCTGTAATCCCGGCACTGTAAAGGATCCTTCTGGCTGCTTCTTCTCCGGTAAGTCCTGATGCGCTTCTTACTCTCTTATAACGGGCAAAGGTGCTTTTGAGCTTTGCAGATGCCGCGAGAGACAGAAGCATTCCGATGATCAGAAGAAGATACGTCCAATCAAATCCATAGTATCCATATCCGTACATATTATCACTCCTTATGATCTGTCAGCATGGTTCCCTCAGTTACCTGATAGCCGCGAAGGAAAGCATCTGTTTCCATACGCTTCTTTCCCTCAAGCTGTACTTCGCGAAGGACGAGAACATCTTCTCCACAGGCTACGTGGATTCCTGTTTTATCCACCGCTGTGATCGTTCCCGGTGTGGTTTTTCCACCATTTGCGCCCTTTTCTACTGTGGATTTCCATACTTTAAGTGTTTTTCCATTGAGGAAGGTGTAGGCGCTCGGCCACGGGTTCAGGCCGCGGACCAGTCTCTCAAGTTCTTCGGCACTCTTTGAAAAATCCATAAGTCCCATTTTCTTGGTGATCATCGCTGCATACGGGGTCGGGCTTTCCTCCGGCTGTTTCTCATAAGTAGCAGTTCCGTTCTCTACAGAAGGAAGTGTCTCCATCAGAAGATCAGCCCCTGCCTGTGCAAGTTTATCAAAAAGACTGCCGCCTGTTTCCTCTGTCTCGATTGGTACAACGATCTTGGAGATCATATCTCCGGTATCCAGACCGGTTCCCATTCTCATGATCGTCACGCCGGATTCTTTCTCTCCGTCAATGACTGCCTGCTGGATCGGTGCTGCACCTCTGTATTTCGGAAGCAGGGAAGCATGGATGTTGATACATCCATATTTCGGAAGATCCAGGATTGTCTTCGGGATGATCTGTCCAAAAGCTGCCACAACGATGATATCCGGTGCAAGTCCTGTAAGTGTCTCCACAAATTTCGGATCACGTACTTTGGCCGGCTGGTAAACCGGAATTTCATGTTTCATGGCTTCTTCTTTGACAGGAGTTGGCATAAGTGTCTTGCCTCTTCCCTTCGGTTTGTCCGGCTGTGTCACAACTGCCGTGACCTCATATCCGGCTTTTACCAGTGCGGCAAGCGGCGGCACTGCAAAATCCGGAGTTCCCATATAAACTATTTTCATAATATACTCCTTTTTTCGTCTGTTATTCGAAATCCTCAAATTCCTCATCCTCGTCATAGCTGGTTCTGTGAAGTTCTCCTTCTACCAGGTCTGTGTACATCTTGCCATCGAGGTGGTCGATCTCATGGCAGAAAGCTCTTGCGAGAAGTTCTGTTCCTTCGTAGATCACTTCTTCCATGTCTTCGTTCATTGCCTTTACTTTGACATAGTTCGGACGGGTCACCTGTCCTGCCATGCCCGGAACGCTTAAGCATCCTTCGTCTCCTGTCTGTTCGCCGGAAGTTTCAAGAATCTCCGGATTGATCAGGACGATCGGACCATCCCCGATATCAATAACTACGATTCTCTTGAGGATTCCGACCTGCGGTGCTGCAAGTCCTACTCCCATCGCTTCATACATGGTATCAAGCATGTCATCTACTAAAGTTACGATCTTTGGTGTAACTTCCTTTACCGGTTTGCTTACCTTTCTCAGTACCGGATCTCCTTCTGTTCTGATTGTTCTGAGTGCCATTTCTTTCTTCCTTTCTTTTGTCCTTTATATATTAGTGTACTGTATCACTCACATTTCGCAGAATGATACAGCACACTAGCTGTAATCAAACTGTATATATAATTTCCGGAAACCGGAATTTACTTCGATATATTTTTCTGCTTTATCCTTGATGTCCATCAGCACACGTTCTTCCTGATGTTTCAGGTAGATGACCTTGTGGTAGACATCGTTGATCTTCCCGACGGATGCATAGGCAGGACCGATCACGTGAAGGTGGTATTTTTCCCCTATCCGTTCTACGAATCGTCCGAGATAATCCATGCCCTGGCTCAAAAGTTCCTCATCTTCTCCCGCAGCAAGGATCGACAGCATATGTGCCGCCGGCGGATAATCCATCAGAAGACGGTAGCTCATCTCCTCGCGGTAAAAAGCTTCATAATCCTGGGTTGCCGCGGTCTGGATACTGTAATGTTCCGGATGGTATGTCTGGATCACTGCCTCTCCCGGCTTATTGCCCCGTCCAGACCTTCCGACTGCCTGAGTCAGAAGCTGAAATGTCCTCTCTGCACAGCGATAATCGGCCGCATTCAGAGAAAGGTCAGCCGCCACTGCACCAACCAGAGTCACATCCGGAAAGTCGTGTCCCTTGACGATCATCTGGGTTCCCACCAGGATATCCGCTTCATGGGCGGCAAAAGATGACAGGATCTGCTCATAACTTCCTTTATTTCTTGTAGTGTCGTAATCCATGCGGAGAACACGGGCTTTCGGAAAAGTCTTGTGAAGGACCTGTTCGATCTGCTGTGTTCCCGCTTTGAAACCGCCGATATAAGGCGAACCACAGGACGGACACTGCTCCACACGCGGTCTCTCATAGCCACAGTAGTGGCAGACCAGCTTTCCATTGTTATGTTCTGTCAGTGCGACATCGCAGTGTGGACACTTAAGAGCCTCCCCACAGGAACGGCAGGAAACAAAGCCCGCGTACCCGCGCCTGTTCAGGAACAGGATGGACTGTTCATTATTTCTCAGACGTTTCTCCAGGGAACCCTTCAGTTTACGGCTCAGGATCGAACGGTTCCCTGCTTTTAATTCTTCCCTGAGATCCACAACCGATACTTCCGGAAGCGGACGATCCTCAAAGCGGGCCGTCAGCTTCGTCAGCAGATATTCGCCGGAAACCGCCCTGCTGTATGCTTCCAGGGACGGCGTCGCTGAACCAAGGACCACATGTGCACCTTCCTGCGCTGCCCTCTGCACAGCCACCTCTCTCGCATGATAACGTGGACTGTTCTCACTCTTATAAGTCTGCTCATGTTCCTCATCAATTATGATAAGTCCCAGGTTGGAAAAAGGTGTAAAAAGAGCGGAACGCGGTCCCACCATGATCTGGATTTCTCCGCGCTTTGCTCTTCGAAACTGGTCATACCGCTCACCCATGGACAATCGTGAATTCAGGACCGAAACCTTCTCTCCAAACCATCCATAAAATCTGCGTACTGTCTGGTATGTCAGGGAAATCTCCGGGATTAGTACGATCACCTGTTTTCCCTGTGCTACTACCTGCTCGATCAGTTTCATATAAACCTGCGTCTTGCCGCTTCCGGTGACACCGTGGATCAATACCGGACGCGGAGTTTCCTTCTGCCATTCCTCCTGGATCTGGCAAAGGACTTCCTGCTGTGCCTCAGTAAGACTTGACAGTTTCTCCCTTGGGATCGAACCTTCCTCTATCGGAATGCGGTAAATTTCATCCTGCTGGATATGGACAAGTCCCTGCTCAACGAGAGGTGCGATCACTGCCGCAGTCATGCCCAGTTCTTTCGAAGCTCTGGTATAGTCAAGTTTCGGTTCCTCGCAGAGTGCTCGAAGAAGTCTCGCTCTCGCTTTACATCTGCCTTTTTCGAGATTTTGTGCAAGGGCAAGGGCTTCTTCTCTGTCAATACTGAGAAGAACATAGCGTTTTTCTTTGGATTTGACTTTTTCTCTTACTGGAAGGACCGTCTTGAGTGCCTGTGCCATCGTGGAACCATATCGTTCTTTCATCCATGCAGCAAGGGCGATCAGTTTTTCCTCTGTTGTTTCCTCGCTGCTGCAGATTTCCTTAAACGGTTTGATCTTTACCGGGGCCAGCTTGGGCTCCCGGGAAAGTCCGATCACATAACCTCTGCGCTCATGATTTCCATTTCCAAAAGGAATGGATACCACCATTCCTATATGGATCTGGCTTTCCAGTTCCTGCGGAACGCGGTACTGAAAACTCCGATCCAGTTTCTCATGGGAAATATCTACAATGATATCTGCATACATCATTGATCTTTTTCCTGATCCTCCTTCAGAATCTCTGCGATCAGAACTCTTTCATCCATAGGATACTTCTTTCCTTTGATCTCCTGGTAATCTTCATGTCCCTTTCCGGCAAGGACAATGATATCGCCCGGCTCTCCATGATGGATCGCATAGGCGATCGCTTCCTTACGGTCACAGATCTCTACGTATTTGCCGTTTGTTTTGGCAATTCCTGTCTTGATGTCGTCGATGATCGCCTGTGGCTCCTCGAATCTCGGGTTGTCTGAAGTAATGATAGTCAGATCTGCCATTCTTCCGGAAACCTCACCCATTTCATAACGACGGGATTTTGCACGGTTTCCTCCACAGCCGAACAGGCACACCAGTCTGTGCGGATGATATTCTCTCAGAGTTGTGAGAAGACTCTCCAGCGCCATCGCATTGTGTGCATAATCGATCATCAGAGTAAACTCATCGGATACCTTGATCATCTCGATACGCCCTTTGACTCTCGCTACTTTGAGAGCTTTGATGATGTTTTCCTGGGAAACCTTGAAATGACGGCAGATGGCGATCGCAGTCAGGGAATTGTAAATGCTGAATTTACCTGGAATATCGATTTCTACCGGGAAGTCCATAAGACCTTTGACATGGTAGGAAATTCCCAGATATCCCTTGCCGCCGACCATATGTGCATCTTCTGCGCGAAGGTCTGCCTCCGGTGAAAATCCATAAGTCTCCAGATTGCAGGTATGGCCTTCGATAATCTTCTCAAAGTGCTCATCATCGCGGTTTACGATGCCGACTTTGCACTGGCGGAGAAGCATGGATTTGCAGGCAAGATAATGTGCGAAATCTCTGTGCTCGTTCGGTCCGATATGATCGGGTTCGATATTTGTAAAGATACCGTAGTCAAAAACAAAGCCCTGTGTTCTGTGAAGCATCAGTCCCTGTGAAGAAACTTCCATTACTACACAGTCACATCCTGCATCTACCATCTTGCGGAAATATTTCTGAACGACAAAAGATTCCGGAGTTGTGTTGGCTGCCGGGATCACCTCGTCACCGATGATCGCCTCGATGGTTCCGATCAAGCCGACTTTGTATCCGGCGTTTTCAAGGATGGATTTGACCATGTAGGTGGTTGTGGTCTTTCCTTTGGTTCCTGTGATTCCGATGGTCTTGAGCTGTTCTGCCGGATGTCCGAAATATGCGGCAGAAATGAACGCCATTGCATAGCGTGTATCTTCTACCTTGATCACAGTGACATCCTGCGGTGCTTCCACATCGTCCTGGACTACCAGTGTCTTTGCTCCTTTCGCAACTACATCCGGTACAAATTTATGTCCGTCCACAACTGCACCTTTGATACAGATGAACAGAGAATTCTCGATCACTTTGCGGGAATCATACTCTACAGTACTGACTTCCTGCTCCACGCTGCCCTGGCAGCAGGTATATTCCAATCTCTCTAATAATGATGAAACTTTCATATTTATTCTGATCCTCCTCACTTCGGGATATACTCCATTATAGGATATCACAGGTCGAAGTCTTTTTCAATGTCCGGTCTGTGTCTGTTTTTTATAAAAAGCGGTCCGAATTTTTTCTTGTCATATCCTGTAATGGGCTGTATAATAGTAGCGTAAAATATATGAAACAGGGGAGCTGGCTGAAGCTGGCTGAGAGGAAACTGACTGGTTTCGACCCATAACCTGATTTGGATAATGCCAACGTAGGGAAATACCGAAGATTTTTCAGGAGAATTCCCCCACGGATTTCTCCTTTTTTTGCGCTAATTTTTCAGACCAGATGTTTCATAATTAACAAAGGAGGTCAAACCAATGTCAAAGAGCAATACACATGCCGCACAGAAGCTCGCCGTTGCCGGTGTACTGACAGCAGCAGCCGTAGTTGGAAGCTTCTTAAGTGTTCCGGTTGCCGGAAGCAAATGTGCTCCGGTACAGCATATGGTCAATGTATTCTCTGCCGTCCTTCTCGGACCGTGGTGGGGGATCGGCATTGCATTCTGTGCAAGCCTGATCCGAAATCTGCTCGGGATCGGAAGTTTTCTTGCTTTTCCGGGAAGCATGGTCGGAGCCCTGTGCTGTGGACTTATGTACCATTTCACCAGGAAATTAAGTCTCACCTGTGCTGCGGAAGCACTTGGAACCGGCGTTCTCGGCGGACTTGCTGCTTACCCGGTTGCACGTTTCGCCATGGGACTTGCCCCTGCCGGATTTACGGTATACATGATCCCGTTCTTTATCTCCACTCTGGCAGGCAGCATCCTCGCCTATGTGCTTCTCCGCATCTTCGAGAAAAGCCAGGTGCTTGACACAGTAATGAGGTAATTTATGGAAAGAAACGAAATTCTGGCTGCGATCCTTAGGAAACAACCAAAGATCCACTGTCTGACCAATCCGGTCACGATGAATGATGTTGCAAACATCCTTCTCGCTGCCGGCGGAAGTGCCGTGATGGCGCAGGATGAACAGGAGGCTGCTGAGATCACTACTTTCTGTCAGGGAACCCTTCTCAACACCGGTGTCCCTGATGAAGCCAAGATCCGGGCGTGCATCCTTGCCGGGAAACGTGCCAATCAGCTTGGTCATCCTGTTGTTCTCGATCCGGTCGGTGTGGGCGGAAGTTCTTTTCGCCGGAGAGAACTCCGGAAGCTTCTGGATCATGTGCATCCGGCTGTGGTCCGCTGCAATCAGGAAGAAGCGGCTGTACTCTGTTCTTTTCATTCGGAACAGGAAACACATTTTTCCCACGGCGGCGTGGAAAGCAGCCTGCATATGGATGCGCAGGACCTGACACAACTCGCGCGGACTGCTGCCAGACTTTATAACTGCACCTTTTTTATTACAGGAAAAACAGATGTCGTATCAGACGGCGAACAGACCATTTTGCTTAGTGGCGGCGATCCAAGGCTCTGCCGGATCACGGGCGGCGGCTGCATGCTCTCTGCCCTGTGTGCCCTGTTCTGTTGCAGCGAAGCATCTGCCTTCGAGGCAGCGTCCACGGCCGGTCAGCTCTGGAAGGAAATTTCAGAGGAAGCCGGAAGACATACAGATCAGAATAGCGGCGGCATCGGACAGTTCCACATGTCACTCATGGATATGACCGAGCAGAAAATATTTTTTTCCGCTCGTTTATAAAAAAATTATTTGCAACAGGAGGAGAACCACTATGAAAAAGAAAACAGTACTGACTATCGCAGGAAGCGATTCCAGCGGCGGCGCAGGCATTCAGGCGGATATCAAGGCGATCACCATGAACGGTGTCTACGCTTCCAGTGTGATCACTGCCCTGACTGCCCAGAACACTACCGGAGTATATGGGATTCTGGAAACACCGGCTGATTTTATCGCCGCACAGATGGATGCCGTATTTTCTGATATTTTCCCGGATGCCGTCAAGATCGGCATGCTTCCGTCCCCGGAGGCTATGGAATGTGTTGCTGCCAAACTCCGCCAGTACAAACCGGAACATATTGTCCTGGATCCGGTCATGGTGTCTACAAGCGGACATCGTCTGATGGAACCGGAAGCCGAAGAAACACTCAAGGCAGAACTTTTCCCGCTGGCAGAGCTCATCACACCGAATATCCCGGAGACTGAGGTTCTGACCGGACTTCTCATCAATGATGACAGTTCCATGGAACACGCATGCCGGGAGCTTTTTGCAAGATTCCACTGTGCGATTCTTCTCAAAAGCGGACACAGAACCGACCATGCAAACGATCTCCTCTACACCGGAGACGAAACGCTCTGGATCAAAGGTGAACGTATTGACAATCCGAATTCACACGGAACAGGCTGCACGCTTTCCAGCACGATTGCAGCCAATCTCGCCAAGGGATATTCCCTCGGTGATGCTGTTGCCAAAGCCAAGGAATATCTTACAGAAGCACTCCGGGTAAACCTTGATCTCGGAAATGGTCACGGACCGGTAGACCATGCCCTCGGTGGACAGCATACTTCTTATTTTTACAATTAAACACTTTTAAATTTTACATAAACAGGAGGAAACTTATGACTCAGTATACAACTCAGATGGATGCCGCAAGAAAAGGCATCGTAACACCACAGATCAAAACCGTTGCAGAAAAGGAACACATGCCTGTAGAAAAAATGATGCAGCTCGTAGCAGAAGGTAAGGTTGCCATCTGTGCGAACAAACACCACACCTGCCTGAACCCGGAAGGTGTCGGAAGCATGCTCCGCACCAAGATCAATGTAAACCTTGGTGTATCCAGAGACTGCAAGGATTATGACATTGAAATGCAGAAAGTCATGAAAGCCGTAGACCTCGGTGCTGAAGCGATCATGGACCTCTCCAGCCATGGAAACACACAGCCATTCCGTCAGAAACTGACACATGAATGTCCGGCAATGATCGGAACTGTTCCGGTATATGACAGTGTCATCCACTATCAGAGAGACCTCTCTGAACTGACTGCTCATGATTTCATCGATGTGATCCGTCTGCACGCAGAAGATGGCGTTGACTTCGTTACTCTTCACTGTGGAATCACCCGCAAGACTATCGAACAGATCAAGAAGCACAAACGTAAAATGAATATCGTAAGCCGTGGCGGAAGCCTTGTCTTCGCATGGATGAGCATGACCGGCGAAGAAAACCCGTTCTATGAATACTTCGATGAGATCCTTGATATCTGTGAAGAGCATGACGTGACGATCTCCCTCGGAGATGCCTGCCGTCCGGGATGCCTTGCTGACGCTACTGATGTATGCCAGATCGAGGAGCTTGTCCGTCTTGGTGAGCTCACCAAACGCGCATGGGATCACAACGTACAGGTTATGGTCGAGGGACCGGGACACGTTCCTCTCGATCAGGTTGCAGCCAACATGAAAGTACAGCAGACTATCTGCATGGGTGCTCCATTCTATGTACTTGGACCTCTCGTTACAGATATCGCACCTGGCTATGACCACATCACAGCAGCGATCGGTGGTGCCGTTGCCGCTATGAACGGAGCTGCTTTCCTCTGCTATGTAACACCGGCTGAACATCTGGCACTTCCGAATGTTGATGATGTTAAACAGGGAATCATCGCTTCCAAGATCGCAGCCCATGCGGCAGATATCGCCAAAGGTATCCCGCACGCCAGAGATATCGATGACAAGATGGCTGATGCACGCCGTGTTCTTGACTGGGATGCACAGTTTGCCTGCGCCCTCGACCCGGAGACAGCCAAAGCGATCCGCGACGACCGTCTTCCGGAGGACGACCACAGTGATACCTGCAGTATGTGCGGTAAATTCTGTGCTGTTCGAAGCATGAACAAAGCTCTTGCAGGAGAACACATTGATATCCTGTAATCTGTAATCTTATTTAATCTAGTTTCGCATCCGGCTGCGCACCCAGCCAGCCGCGAGAAGGGAACCGGGGATCATCATGAGCCACAGGACAGGCTTCATGGGATCCCCGGTTTTTGGATGCGTGGAAGCTGCCTGCCCTTTTTTCTCTGCATTCTGGTTTGGTGCACCTTCATCTGAAACTGCCTCTGGTTCTGGTGTTGGTGTCTCTGCTGTCCTGTATACCTCGATCTCAGTCTTTGATGTTACTTTTCGTTCCCCTGTTTCTGTTGTTGTCACGCTGACCTCATTTACAAGTTTCTGGTCTTTCAGTTTCTCCGGAAGCGTCACCTCCGCCAGAAGCCCCACAGAACACCCTGGCTCGATCTTCTCGATCCGTGCTTTCGTCCTGGCTTTGTTCAGTACGATCCCTTCTGCTTCCAGAAACCGCACCGGAACATTCTGAAGCTGAAATTTTTCTGTCGTTACCACGGAGTGAAGTGTCCTCTCCCCGGTGTTTCGGATGCATATCTGAAAAGTGACTTTATCTCCCGGCACTGCCATTGTGCGGTCAGCCGTCTTTGTGACCTGAAAATCTGCTTTGAGCGGGAGGATTTCTGTCTCACTGCTTTGTTCCACTGAGACAAGGCTTCGAAGTTCGCCCGTTTCTTCCTCTTCATACTCTGCAGTTCCATTCAGATACAGGCAGATCTTTCCCGACTGTGTCTCTGGAAGCTGTACAGAAAAATAAAATTCTTTTTTTATCCCTGTTTCCAGCTTTTCCAGTTTCAGGTTCTTTTCCTGGATTTCTGCATCTTCTGCTTCTTCCCATGTTCCCTCCAGCGATGTATCCGAAAAAGTGCTCTGAAGACAGATGTTTTTGAGAGGACATTTGCCCGTGTTTTCCACTGAGATCGTATAGAGCAGTTCTTTCCCTGCTTTGATCTGGGTCTGCTGCGGGGTTATCCACATTTTGTACGATGGTGTCTGATCCTTTTCCTCCGAATCGGTGAACGGCGGTATATCTGTTGCAGTGGGAGATTCTGTAATTTCCGGTATTTCGGTTATTTCCAGAGTTTCCGCTGCTTCCATTGTCCTTATCTCATCCACCACTTCTGCCAAATCCAGCTCCTGTTCTGTCTCAGACTCTTCGGGCGGATTTATTTCTTCCGCATCTTCCAGAAAAATATCACTTTCCGCCAACTCTGCTCCCAGAACCGCACTCCCACTTCCCATCAGAAGCGAACAGGACATGATAAGGGCTGCACCTGTCATTTTCCAGTTTCTCCATATTTTATTTTTCATAAAAACATACTCCTTTTTACTCTGCTTTACTGTTGTTTCTGTCCAGGAATATGTTCACACAGTCATAGGCATCTCCCCTTCCGTTCTGTTTACAGATCTAATCAAAAATGGAATGTTTTCGTCGAACGACGATAAGAAAAAATAACTCTCAAATGGAATCCTGCGAAATAAGATTCCGACTTAATGAATGTAACATGTTCTGCTCAGATATACAAGGATATCCTGTAATTATAAAATTTATTTAAGATTTATTTATAAAATTTCGATTTCTTTTAGAAATGAGGTACAAATGTTGATTTTACTGCACTCTTACAACGCACGCCCTTGATTTACCCCACTTTTTACCCCAATCCGCTTGTTTTATTTTCAAAAATGGGCAGCAGTCATAAGACCACCACCCCGCTGAATGCGTTTTCTATCTGTTTCATTTCCTGTTGCTTTGTATCTGGAAGAACGTGGGCGTACAGATCTGCTGTCATTGCAAGACTGCTGTGACCGAGAATATTCTTTAAGGTCTGCATGTTCCCGCCTTCCTCTATGTACCGTGTTGCGAATGTATCTCTGAATGCATGATGTGTAAATCGTTCGATCTCTATGCCCTGCTGCCGAAGTCGATCCAATACGTTGTCTATGGAATACCCCACTGTAGCGGATGCGATCGCCTTGGCCCCATTACTGCCAATAAAAACATTACTGTCCAGCTTCCTGGCGTAAATCTCACCAAATACCATTGCTATCTTTTCCCTCTGCATCTGTAGGATCTGCTTGATCGTGTCATTCATTGGAATATCACGCTTGCTCGTTTTGGACTTCGGAGTTGTTTCTTCGATCCCGCCACCTGACTTCCAGGAAACCGTTCTGTTTACATGGACCACATTATTCACATAGTCTATATCGGACCATTTCAAGGCTGTGATCTCGTTTATTCTCATTCCGGTACACAAAGAGAAACAGAAGAATTCATACAACCATTCGCTCCGGGCTTCCTGTATAAATGCCTGCTGTTCCTCTCTGGTTAATGCTCTGTGAATGGTTTCACTTGCTTTCGGTCTGTCGTTCATTCTCAACGGCTTCACGTTCAATGCCGGGTTCCTCACAATGATCTCATCATCTACCGCCCCGTTTAATGCAGTCTTTAGAACCGATATAACAGAATTTGTCATGTTGGCACTTAATTTCTTGGATAAATCCTGCTGCAACTTCGATACTTCTCTTTTCTCGATCTTCTGCACCTTGGTTTTACCAAGAACCGGTTTGATGTGGTTATTGTACTTTGATCGTATTGTTTTGATACTGCTGTCTTTGACAACTCCTATCCTGGACTTCTCCCATTCATCAAAGTATGCATTCAAGGTTATTTTCTTGTTGGTGTTATACAATCCTGCCTTTATCTTCTCACGAATGGATATTTCATCCTCTGTACATTCCTTTACGGTATGACCATAAGCACTGTATCTCTGACCGTTTACAGTAAAACGCTTTTCAAATAAACCGTCTTCTCTTTTTCGCATTCCGGATGGTATTCTTGCCATTACATCACCTTTCTTTCTGTAGCCGGTCTATCATCTCCATGATTTCCTGATCCCGTCTGATAAAGGAAGCACTACCGACCTGTAACCGCCGTTCCTCTTCCTCTATGATCTGATCCATCATCTCAGCAAATTCTTTATCATTCATCTGACCACCTCACTATGTGGAAAGAGGGCAGCAGTTGCCGCCCCGATCTATGTTATTGTGCTCTCTCCGTTCATTCCGAATTCCATTTTTGCCATTTTATTCACTTTCACCAGAATAAATATACCCTGTTTCCTGCCAAAATTTCATTGGTGATATGTAATAATCATACTGTGTGCTGCCTTCTTTTTTAAAGGCTACGCCAAATTTAAGGAACCCCAAAATAATTCCTTGACGTACATACTGAGTATCTTTCTTCATAATTCTGGCAGCAACATTTACAGGAATATTCTCGCCAGTAAATTTAGGTATCTCGACGTATACTTTCTTTTCTGCCATAGCTGTTTTTCCCTCTCTTTTTATGGAGTGACATTTGAACTTTTCTCACCCACAGTTGCTTTTATTTCTTCATCCAAAATTTTAAACATTGCATCTAATTCTTTATTCAATTCTGGATTATTCAACATCGTTTCCAACTCTTTATCCGCTTCAGCTAACATTTCTTCTAATTCTCTATCCAATTTCGGATCATTCTGTATTGCTTCCAGCTCTTTTTCAGCTTCAGCCAACATTTTTTCTAATTCTTCATCATGTTCTGAAGTATTTAACAATACCGCTTTCTCCTGCCTTGTTGCCTCTGCCAATCTCAATACAGAATTAAAATACGCTTCTACAAGTTCACCCCAGTCCCCTCCTTCCCTGACTGTTTTATCAAATTCTTCCGATATTCTTTTATATTCTTCTTTTATCTTTTGGTAATCTCTGTTTTCTTTCTGATAACTGTTCATAATTATGATTCCCTCTCACTTCCGCCTATGTTTTGAAGAATAACGCTCCCATTTCCATACGCCACGCCGTCTCTTATACCAATGCGATAAAACAACTCACATTCAAGCTCATTCATTGCTCTTAGTTCGTTTAAAAGTCTCTCGACCATAACGAATGATTTTCCCATAGTTCCCGAAAGAGTTTCATAATCTTTCTTATATTTTTCTTCGAATGTTTTCCAATTCGTATTATCCTGTAAAGCCTCCAATGTTGTTTCGTTTTCAAGGTAACTCACGAATGCTGCATTTACTGCATATCCTGTTGAAATTTTATTGCTACTACAATGCATTGTTTATCATTCTCCTATATTTTTTTCGTCCAAAATGTTGTATAATGACAACAATCTGGTTTATTGTTGTTTACCGGATTGCCGGCCCCTGTCAGAGTTGCCGCTCTGGCAAGGGCACTTTTTTATAATTTCTTTCCGTGGGTGTATTCATGGTACAAAGTACACATCACACCCGCCATAAATGAAAGTACAAAATCTGTTATTGTCATGTTATGTATCCCCTTTCTTTTACCCCACCAGCTCAACCTGTGACGCTCCAAAGAAGCTGGCTTTATATTCTGCTCCGTCTCCCCGGCTTCCCCAGATCAGGCAGCAGTTAAACAACGCCTTGGATCCATGAGCCACCTTGTAACCCAGTTCTTTCCACTTCGCGAAAGTATTGGTTTCCTCAGTGATGCCCGCCGCCTGTTTCGCTGTCTCGATTCTCTTTGCATTGATTTCCTCAGCCTTTGCAGATAACCATGCTCTGTGAAGGGATTCCCCGAAGCTGATACCTTTTGTCTTGCGGTAGATCTTCCATGCTTTCAGCATGATCTTTGATAAATTGTACTTCATGTTCTGTTTCTCCTTTCTGTTGGGATTCCTCAACAGCCCCGGCAGGCTTTAAACATCTATGCTACTCTGGCAATCTCAATCTCTCTTATCCTGTTTCCGGTGTTCTGTTGTTGTCTTGCTTTCCCTTTCGGTACTCCCGTCAACCTTCGCTGTTGTTGTGTTCCCTTGAACTGATTATAATTATACTATGTTCCCATAGATTCGTCTATTGACGTTATTACTAAAATTCTATGTTCCCATAGACTTTAATTTCGTCCATTTTGCTATGGACACATATATTTACATGTGCTATACTTTTCTTGTAAGGTGGAGAAGAACTTTTTATACCTTCCGCACTTCAAGAAAGGGGGAGCATTATGTCAGAAGAAAAGAAAAACCGTTACACAGAAGCCCAAGCAAGGGCAAGTGCTAAATATCTTTCGGAAAAAGTCGAAGACATCCGCATCCGTGTTCCAAAAGGTCAGAAAGCTGTTATAAAGGCTCATGCTGAAAAACTGGACGAATCTATGAATCAGTTCGTTACAAGGGCAATCTCAGAAACAATGGAACGTGACAACGCATAACCACCGTTACTCTGTCAACACTCTACCATGAAAGGACGTGTTTACTATGCCATTACCACAGCATGAAGAATACACCGTAGAAGATACCATAGGCATCCCCCTTTCAAATAACGCTTGAAAAAGGGTTGACACAATGTTATAATCTAACTGCGATGAAAGAAAATAACTTCGACTGATTGTGTGAACACTTTCAGCAAGTGACCAAGTGCTTATTGCACTTGGTTTTTTCTATGTATAAAGTCTTTCGACAAAACACATGTGCAATCAGTTACGATATTCGTTATATTGAATAGTTGCTGCTTGTCTGGACATCCCGCAGTTCTTCATTATTTCTTCCACACTCATAAGACCTGTATCTCTCCTTTTGCTGTATTTTGGAATGAGAATGATAAAAACTATGTAGAACCGGATGTCTCCGTGATCTGTGACCCAAGCAAGCTCAACAACAGAGGTTGCACCGGTGCTCCTGACTGGATCATTGAGATCGTGTCACCAGGCAGCAGGAAAATGGACTACTTCACAAAGCTGTTCAAGTACCGGACTGCAGACGTTCGTGAATACTGGATCGTGGACCCGATCAAGAACCTGATTCTGGTTTATAATTTTGATACCAGCGATTCCGAACAATACACCTTTGCCGATACGATCAAAGCAGGCATCTATGACGATCTGTATATTGATTTCAGTAAAATCACTTTTTAAAATTCTCTAGCCGTTTGTTACCTAGCGTAACAGGCGGCTATTTTTATACACACTTTTTACAGTTCACCCTCATTTGCCTACATTTATGTATTTCTTCATATCTCGCTCATAACTGTATTCAAAACCATCCAATGTATCAATATCACTGGTTCCATCGTCCAAACGTTCCAATTCCACAGTATCAGGTTTCCAGACTGCCATGCTCAAAGCATCTTCCAAGGTTCCGCACAACTCTGTATACTGGAAACGATTTTGTGCCACCAAACCAGTAAAGCAAAAAATTCTGTCATTGATCCTGTCTTTTCTTGCATTGGCGATCTTTAGATCTCCCCTGTTCCTCTGTGCGGCCGCTGTCCTCAGTCCTCGTATAAGAACCTGCTCTGAGGAATCACAATACACCGCAGTTATAAACCCGAACAAATCTGTAACTTTTTCAACAAATTCCATAAAAAGCTTGTTCAGATCTTCCGGATCCAGTTCTTCTGTATGCAGTTCAGACATCAGACCTACCAGCTTTTCATATCCAACCGTCGGTGCAGTCGCAACAAAAGAATGGCCCGAACCATTCCCTCCAAAGTCAACGCCTATGTAAATCTTCTGTATTTCTCCGCTTCGGATCATTGCCTGTGCATCGGCAACCGTAATCTTCATCGGATTATTTTCTTTTGCTGCCATAGCTGCAAACTTGGCATACACAAGTCCTTCTGCTATGCTTCGCTTTCCAAGGATGTCCCTGATATACCAGATACTATTTTCATCATACTGACTCACAATCTCTTCCAGACGCTCCTGAGAGATATTTACATTATCGTAAATCGTGAAATGAGCATAATTATAACCGCCCTTCAAGGTTCCTTCCTTGGCTTTGCGATCATAGACATCCAGATAATTCACATAAATCGCAGCCTTCGGGTGCTCCGGGTTCATATCCCAGAAGATCTTCCTGCGTTTAGCGGCAAGCTGTCGGTTAAAGGCTTCCTTGATCGTATTATCGTGATGCAAGTTAATCTCCGTAGCGATCCACATACCATACGAATTACCACGGATTTTTTTATAACTGTCAGAGGAAGAAGCTCCGGCAAAAATAACTATTTTCTCTTTGAAGTTTGTACTTGGTTCTCTGATTTTCAGGGCTTCCATATCTTTATATTTTCCCCAATGACATTGATTCCTGAATATCCATTCAAGTCCAAACCCATTGGCATCTCCAATATTTAACTTAGCGTTACCCATTGTAGAGCCTGTTGCAAGGTGAATCCTGTCCGGCGTAGTCTTCAATTCATGTGCAAAAGCATACACATTGTCAACAGTCTTTCCAGATCGAACAGCTCCCTCCAAGATGTTGAACATCGCATATCTACATTTCCGAATATACTCTTTGTGACCTTCTCCGAACTTAAACGGAATGGTACTTTTTCTATTTAAATCACTTTTCTTAATTTTTACTATCATAAATCTTTATACTATCTTCTCTTCAAACTCCTATAAAAAATCGCCTTTTTGTTTTTTGGCTCAAAAATTTTTTCAGTTCTTCACGCATCCTGTGTTACAAAAAGCATATATTTGTGACGCTGTTACAGCCCCCAGGTTGACTCTCATCTAGTCAAACGGTAAAATATCCGCCTTACTATCTCTAAAGCGAAATACAGGCACAAAATAAAGTCCTCTGGACCATTTTAAATATTTATCCAGGGGGTAATCCCTCCACACCGAAAGCATGTATCATTAATTCAGCTATCCCTTTTTTCAAATTTCGCTCATATGTCACTCTGGTAATTCCCAGTCTTTGACATATCTCCTTTTCTTGCATTGGCTTCAGCAACATAAACCGACACACAAGCAAATTATGACGCACTTTATAAAATTCTTCTGTTATCCCCTCTCTGTATGCCAGCCTATGACGTTCCACGATATAATCAATAAATTCTTTCTTCCTGCTGCCTGCTGGATATTCTGGGTAATGTTCCAGAAGAAGAGAAAGCGTTTGAAATCGGCAGTTATAGTTCTGTTTTTCTTTCAGTCTTTCCTGCTTCTTAGATTTTTTTATGTACGCATCTACAGTTCTTTTTATTTCCGCCTCATCTACTCCAAACGTATTCAAAGCATTAGTCCCCTTTCTTTTTCGCTCATATTTTGAAAATCATATTGTCTTTCTATTTTCTGTTCCATCTCCCTGAATGGATATTCTCTGAACTCTTCCAACTCATTCCGATATTTGCTTTCCCTGATTTTACGGTAAGAATCGTCAAGCCTATTGTATATCGTCTGCCTTGACAGCCCTTTTCTTTGGCTTATGATGTCTATTTTGTACCCTTGATAAAAATGCAGTACCAATATTTCTTTTTCTTCTTCCGTCAATATTTCAATAGCTTTTGATAAAACCTCATGCAATTCTTTCAAGTACATATTACCTGTTATAAGCTCCTCCAGGTTATATGTTGCCGATACTGAGTCTAATAGCTTTTTACCCTCCCACGTTTCCTTTTCCAAATTGATCACCGCCATTTTGTGATTCAATTTTTTTAAATGTTCCAAGCCTCTCTTCGATACAGGTAACGCTTTCATGCAAATTTCATCATCTGGCCACATTCCATTTTGTTCCTTGTATGCTTTGCAAAAACGGCTATACTTTTTCATTCTATTTTGCAGATATTCCGGAACCCGTACAATATAACCGGTATTTGCATGATAACGATAAATAGCTTTTTTTATCTTTCCTTCCGCATAGGTAAAAAATTTAACTCCAATTTCAGGTTTGTACCCCTCTATCGCTTCAAGCAAGCCGAAATATGATTGTTGCTTTGCATCTTCAAACCCGTCTTCATAAGATTGCAGACCTGTAAGTTGATGAACCATCATCCCAATAATTCCCTGATTTTGTTCCCATAGCAGAGATAAATTCTTTTTCCGATCCTTTCCCGCTTGGATCTGTTTTACAAGTTCTTCATTATCCACATTATGTAGTGCCTCCTTGTTGATTTTCTCCTATTCCGCAAAGTAGAAGGTGTATAGCCTAATATCCTCACGGTAACTATAAAATGGTTTTCTTTTTGATATATTTATATATTTTTTCTTTTAATATACATATTATTTGGTAATGGTAATGGTTACACCGGATTTTTATACGGACACTCCTACGGACCGTCCGGTGGAATGTCCGCGGATTTTCCTACGAGCGTTTTTCTTTGCAGATCATTCAAATTCCGTGAAAGCCTTATAGAATGGGCGTTACGGGTATTTCGTCTTATCCCTTATATTCGTTTATTTCAAAAGCATTTTAGCCTAAAGAAAAAAGCCCTTCGATGCATTTTGTATGTTTAAAATACCCCCAAAACGTGAATTTCAACGGACATTCTTTGTGACACTCCTGCGGATTGTCCGGTGGAATGTCCGCGGATTTTCCTACGGACGTTTATATTTTTATCTTATTTCTGCTACAATTCTCACCTATTCACCAAGAGTTTCTATATACGCATCAATCTTCTTTTTATCATATAACACCCTACGACCTACTCTCACAATTGCTTCAGCAGCTTTTCCAAGTGTAGCTGCACTATTCCGCCCCAGCGAAACATATTGGCACAATTCATCAATATCCATCAAACGCTTTCCTTCTCCATATGCCATGAATCCTCGCTTGTTTCTTTCTCTCATTTTTAACACTCCTTATCTGTTTTCTCTTAAAGCATGTATTTGCTACTGGTACAATATTAAAACATAAGTTTTTTACAATATACGCCCAGTTTTAAAAGTCATAACAGGGCGTAAAAAAAGAGCAGCTTATGCCACTCTATTTATAGGGTAAATGAAACAATGCAGGAATTACTGTTTCTTCTTTGACAGATTTTATAGCCTTTTGTGCTCCTCGGACAGAACTATAATTATATTTATCGGCTACTTTTTGTTGTGTCAATCCAGAAACAATATGTGCTTTATACACCTCTTTATTCATATGATTTGACTTACTCAATGTCTGCAAAAGTTCTTCTTTAAAAATTTCACCTATGTCAACCATCTCCCCAGTTCTAACATCAAAACCAATATATTTATCATATTTTTCATTCCATTCCTTTAGACGTTTTTCTAGTTTTTTTACTTCTTTATTGCTATATAATTCATCAGGATCTTTCGTAGCTTCATAAATTGCATTCAATTCATTATTAATTTCTTCATACTCAGCTTCTAATTTGAATATATCTTTTAGATATTTATGCCAAGATTCTCCGCACGTATCTTTTAATTTCTGTCCTTCTTCTGCTATTTCGGCTTCTTTCAAAATTATCTGGTGAAATTCTGAATTTTTAAGAACACGATTCCAAACCTCTTTTTGTACTTTAGGATTTATCCCTAAATCATCAAAAATTTTTTGTATTTCTTTATCCATTATTATCACCCTCATTCACGTTTTATAATATTTTATCATGCAGCTTATCCTTCGGCAATATCATATAAATTAGGAAACACATTGACATCCCTCTGTAAATATCATACTATAAACATAGCTGAAGAAGCAAAAGGTGAATTTGTCCATGTGGTAAAATGACAAAAAACTCAGAGATTCGACCTCTGAGTTTTTGCCTCTTTATTTGAGAAAGCATATTGAATTACATTTGTGCATATGCTATAATGCCAGTAGGCAAGAGGATAATATATATCTATGATAGACAGCAAAAACCCCGAAAGTGTACCAGACTTCCGGGGTTTTCTGTTCCTATTTTGGTGTGGAAAGGCTTGACTCCACAGGCTAGTTACCGGCTTATCGCTTGTCTAACCATTTGCAGATGAGATGGCAAGTCACACCTGCCATAACAGCGATGATAAAGGATAATATAAAATCCATGATAGACACCCCCTTTCTGTACCAGTCTAGGGGCGGTAACGTTCTCTATTATAGCAGAGCTTTTTGTATTTTTCTACTATTCACGAATCTTTTTCTATTTTTCTTTGTCCAGCCATTTGCAAATATAATGAGCTACCAAATCTCCTGCTAAAATAGCGAAAAATAATCCAACGTATTTCGGCATAAGTATTCACCTCTTTCTGCATTATATAATCTATTATAGCATTGTTCTTCTCACATAGTGTACAAAATTTGCAGTAATGCACCACAAAGATTTCTTATTCTGTACCCCACATTCTACCCCAATTTTTACCCCATAAAATTATTTTTACCCCACTGATAAAAGATAATCCCAAAAGAATCTTGATAAAATCAATTTTATAGATTTCCCCAGTAAAATCAAGGCTTCCTGGCTTTCTAAAGTAACAAATAATAACACTTGATAACAAGAGTTAATAAATGGTTTATAAAATTTCGATTTCTTTTAGAATCCGTACACAGTTTGCACACATTTATTTCTTATAATAGGTCTTGGATAGATGAATAACCACTCTCTATCTCCCCCCTCAAAAAAGTTAAGGAAACAGGTCGCCTGAGTTCAGGCGGCTTTTCCTTATGTCTTTATTTCTCCGGTGCAGGCGGGTATTCATTGCACAGAAGACGGTATGGCGGCTCGTCTTCCTCAATTTCCGGGAAACGACCTACTGGCGGTTCGAAGCGGTTGTCGGTATTGTCATCATTACACTGGCTGACTTCTCCGATCAGGACTGCACCTGTTCCCGGTTCTACTTCAAAATCATGGTACATTCCCTGCATAATGCTGATGCTCATTCCCGGTTCCAGGCGGACCTGCGTGCCTGCCGGAACTACTCTGGTCTCTCCGTCGATATGGACTGTCACATCATTCTGCTTATCAATAGACTCATCCGGCAGAGAATTAAAAACACGGATCAGGATGTTTCCACCGCCTCTGTTGATGATATCCTCCATCTTGTACCAGTGAAAATGATTCGGAGCGTACTGTCCCTCTTTTAAATAGAGAAATTTTTCTGCGTATGGTTTTTTATATTTATCCTGCATCTTAAGATTTCCGTTACGGATCGTAAACAGTGAAAATCCTACTTCATCAAACTTTCCGAGACCATAATCTGTGATATCCCATCCCAGCATGTTGTCACGGATCTCATCAAACTCATGCCCCTTTGATTTCCATTCTTCCGGCGTGAAATCTGCAAACTTCGGAAGGAAATATTGATATTCCCTCAGCATATTTTCCAAGTCTTTTAATGCTTTGTTGATTTCTGATCTTTTCATAACTGCCGTCTCCTTTTTGTATTATTTTATCCTATCTAGTGTAGTGAGCATAATGCTCCATGTGTTTCTGTACTCTTCTCCAGATTTCAGAGCATGCAGGTTCTTCTGTTTCTCCAGATCTTCTACGATATTTTTGCGGGAAGGAAGGGAACTCCATGGTTCTACACACATATAATCTACTTCCGCATGTGGCCAGTGCCAGAATCCCAGATAATCCATATCCGGAAATGCAACTCGAATCTCTTTCTCGCCTTTTTCACTGTTGATCCTTATTTCTTCTGGCATATTTTTTAATACGATCGCATCATTGTCGAACAATGTATGTTCCAGATTCAGGTATCGCCCCTGTACAAGCTGCAATGGTTCATCCTTTTCCAGTACAAAACAGTCCTCTGAAAGAAGGATGCGGCGTGGTTTGGCTCCCTCGCCAAAATCAATTCGATAATCTTCAAATTTCAGGTCATCTTCAAACGGGATCTGAAAACCCGGATGTCCTCCGATGCCAAAATATATGGTTTTGTCATCTGTATTTTTTACAAGATAAGTAATCGAAATTTTTTCATTTTCCAGTTTCCATGTAATATCCAGCACAAATTTAAACGGATATTGTCTTTCCGTTTCCGGTGAATCCTCCAGTCTCAGTGTCAGTTCCTCTTCTTTGTGTTCCACCAGGTTCAGCTCTGCAGTTGGAAGAAATCCATGTATATCCATATGATACGTCTGTCCCTGGTATGTATAACTCTGATCGGTCATCCTTCCTATATAAGGAAAAAGATTCGGTCCTCTGTCTGTCCATGTTGCAGCATCCCCCTGCCAGAGATATTCTCTGCCCTGTGCGTCACGGATCGACTGAAATTCCCCTCCTCTGGATGATATCTCCAGAGTTAGTTTCTGATTTTTGATTGTATAGTTCATGCTTTTAACCTCCTATTCTGTCAGTATATCATGCCAAGGGGATGTATTCTATCTTTTTATTGCAATTCCACGCCCATTCTTTTATAATATAGATAATTATTCACACCAAGTTATACCAAAACTGAAAAGAAACGAGGAATCCATATGAGCGAAAAAACCGTAGTTGTTGCTCTTGGTCACAAAGCCCTTGGCACAACACTTCCAGAACAGAAACTTGCTACCAGAGAAACTGCTAAAGCAATTGCAGATCTTGTAGAAGAAGGCACACGTGTTGTCATCTCCCACAGTAACGGACCACAGGTCGGCATGATCCACACAGCAATGAATGAATTCGGTAAAGCACATCCGGATTACACTTTTGCTCCGATGTCTGTCTGCTCTGCCATGAGCCAGGGTTACATCGGATATGACCTCCAGAATGCGATCCGTGCTGAGCTCATCTCCCGCGGTATTTACAAACCGGTTGCCACGATCCTGACCCAGGTTGTTATCGATCCATACGATGATGCTTTCGGTGAACCTGAGAAGGTGATCGGTCGTGTCCTCAACGCAGAGGAAGCGGAGGCAGAGGAAGATAAGGGTAACTTTGTTACCGAGACTGCACCTGGCGAATACCGCCGTATCCTTGCAGCTCCGAAGCCGCAGCGCATCGTCGAGATCGAGACAGTACGTGCCCTTACAGATGCCGGTCAGGTCGTGATCGCAGCCGGCGGCGGCGGAATTCCTGTTATGGAACAGGGAATCAACCTCCATGGTGCAAGTGCCATCATTGAGAAGGATTTTGCAAGCGGACTTCTTGCAGAGGAGCTGAACGCAGATACTCTTCTGATCCTCACTAGTGTTGAGAAAGTCAGCCTCAACAAAGATACTGACCATGAAACCTACCTCGGTGCGCTTTCCGCAGAAGAAGCACAGAAATACATCGATGAAGGTCAGTTTGCTGCAGGCTCCATGCTTCCTAAGATCGAGGCAGGTCTTTCCTTCCTCAGCAAAGGCGAAAACCGCCGTGCGATCATCACGGACATCGCTCACGCCAAAGACGGCTACAGAGAAAAAACCGGAACTATCCTCAAATAATTACGGTATATCCCCCAACCATATCAGAACGCTGCCCTGTGCATCCCGTGCAGGCGGCGTTCTTCTTTTGTGCATCGTATCAGCGTGTCATTTGTGTCGTTTAATCTAATCTTTCCACTTAGGCACTATTTCGTTAATATATATAGGAAGTATTTACTAGTTTTTTACACGCACAAATGACGATGAGGTGACTTATAATGACAGAATTAAATCCTTTGGATCGTATCCAGGAATTATGCGATGAGCGTAACTGGTCTTACTATCAACTGGCGAAAGTATCCGGAATCGCGTATTCCACGCTCAGTACAATGATAAACAAACATAATATGCCTTCCCTTCCTACTCTGCAGAAACTCTGCTCCGGGTTCGGCATCTCCATTACCGACTTTTTTGATCCAGGAAACAGCAGCAAAGGGCTTACTTCTGACCAGGCACAGTGTCTGAAACTTTTTACTGCACTGAGTCCGGAGGACAAAACTCTGGCGATCACCTATATGAAGGGACTGTCAAAAACCTTATAAAACCATCCAGATCCTGAATTTACGGGCTGCCATGTTACTGGCAGCTCTTTTTTGTCTCTCTCCAAAGCAGTCGTTACTGTTCACTCCGTTCACAGTAACTTGGTCAAAATCCATTCCAAATCACCTTCGGTGATGGGATTTTGCCATATTCATGGCAAAACACCTCGCGGGATACTACCTGTAACGCAAATAACGTTTTTTTAACATATTATGACATATTACGGGAGCAGTTCATATGCAATGCGCGGGCTTCCATCCCGGACATGCACGATACCGCAGCTTACGAAACCGTATTTTTCCAGTACGTGCTGCATTACTTTGTTATCCTTATGTGTGTCGATCCGAAGATGTGGTACCTGTGCGCTACAGTAATCCATGACATGACCGATGACACCCTGCACGGTTCCGTCGCTGGCTACCCGATGCACGGCAGCATAAGGTTCCTCTGACTTCCAGTTTCCTTCTTCTATCTCCAGATAGGTCGGATCTTCTCCTATAATAAAGGCAAATACTGCATGAATACTCGCTTCCTCCAGTACATACAGATTTCCCTGGCGGATATCTTCCTCGATCAGAGCTTCCGGTTCGTCACCTTTACCCCACTGTGAATGGTTACCGTTTTTTCTCATAAACTGTCTTGCCATCTCGTAGATCTCCCGGATTCTCGGAAGATCCTGCGGTGTGGCTTTTCTTATTGTACAGGACATGCATTTTTCCTCACTCTCTGTAAATTATAATAGTTTCTTATAATACTCCCTGTTCCTGCATCTCTCTGGAGACATTCACATATCTTTTGCTATTTTCAAGGTTTCTCAATTTTTCTTCCCAGGCAAGATTTCGTTTAATCTTTGCCGGACTGCCCATCACAAGGGAGCCATCCGGTATCACGGTATTCTTTGTCACAAGGCTTCCGGCTCCAATGATACAGTCGTTTCCGATCTTTGCACCATCAAGGATCACTGCCCCCATCCCGATCAGGCTTCTGTCTCCGATCGTACAGCCATGGATCACTGCATTGTGCCCTACAGTGACATTATTTCCAATATGAACCGGCATGTTACGGCTTACATGAATTGTACAATTCTCCTGAATATTCGACTCATCTCCAATCACAACCGGAGCCTCGTCGCCACGGATCACCGCAAAATAAAACACACAGCTGTCTCTCCCAATCGTCACATCCCCTGCGAGCACAGACTGCTTTGAAATTCTCGCATCTTCTGATATTTTTACACTTCTATAATTCATTGTATCTTCCTCTGACTTCTGCAATTCTGCCAATATGTTTTTAGTGTAGCAAACCCTGCTTTTGCTGTCAATCATTGAACACACTCACGTTGCTTACTTGAGATACAATAAAAGTGCCATACGATTTTCTACTGCTCTGTATGACACTTACTTATAATTGCTATATTCTATATTCTCTATTTTAATATGTAAAAATGCAAGAACAAGCCTGAGGCTATCTGCCATAATATGATAGATAGCCTCAGGCTTCATTAACATCAGTATCCTTCTCTTCGCCTTTCCTTCCGTAGTGTATATCGCTTTTCTCCGCCTTCCCATTCTGCCTTTTCAGACTCTGTCTCTACGATAAGACCCGGTACGTCCACTTTGTTGTCGTCCTCATCCAATGCCACCATAACTTCATAAGCTCTGTTAATCATCCTGCGTGTTCCATCCGACTCCTCCACATAAGTATCAATTCGTACTTCCATAGAGGTCCTGCCTACATAGGTCAGTTTTCCGATCAGCACAACCACATCTCCCAGATAAGCACCTGCTTTAAAATTCAGGTTATCTACACAGGCTGTTGTAACAATCGTACCGGCATGACGGCGAGCTACAATCCCCGCCATCTCATCAATCCACTGCATCAGCACTCCACCAAAGAGACGTCCATAACAGTTGATATGTTTATTCATGATCAGAAATGTATTCTCCGTACGGGAATCCTCTACCCGTTTCATTCTATGCACTTATTTTCCACCACTTTCCATATAGAATTTGCAAACTGCCGCCAGTGAATCTCTCCAACTGGCAAACTTTTCAAATCTCAGAACATTCACAGGTTGTTTTTCTTACAATCAAAGTTGGCTCCATAATAATACGCTCTGTTTTCGCATCTTTGTCATTTAACTGTTTCAACATCAAATGTGCTGCTTTTTCACCCATTTCATCTACATGCTGGCTTATCGTCGTCAGTTCGATACCATACATTGACGCCATTGCAATATCATCAAAACTTATGATTGACAACTCTTCAGGAATACGGATTCCCGCTTTCCTGCAGCCATCCATAAAACCGATTGCAGTCATATCGTTTACCACAACCATCGCACTTGGACGCTCTTTTATTTCTAAAAATTGCTGTGCCAGCGCCCGTCCTGTTTCTAATTTCAGATCGCTCTCAAACACACATTTCTCATCAAAAGAAAAGCCATAATTCTCAAGTACCTGTCGGTAACCTGCAAAGCGCTGACTGGATGCAGAAGATACCCCCGGTCCTTTGATAAAGCCTATGTGACGGTGTCCCAGTTCAATCAGATGCATAGTTGCCTGATATCCTGCCTGAAAATTATCAATTAACACCGAATCTCCTGTATAATATGGTAGAATACGATTAACAAGCACCTTTGGCATTTCCATATTTTTCAGTCTCTCTTCTATTGCTTTTTCCTGTGCCGTTATCAAAATCAAACCTGCAAAATTAAATTGCTCTGTTAATTTCAAAAATTCCAGTTCTCTATCAATGTTATATTCACTGTTCAGAACCATTACCATATAACCATTGTCGTTAAGAATCCTCTGAATATTAAATGTCAAATCTGCATAAAACGGATTTCGAATATCTCCCAGTATCAATGCCACTATGTTCATCCGTCCCTTACTTAAACTCTGGGCTATCGTATTTGGCTGATATCCTATTTCATTGATAAAGTCCATCACTTTTTTACGAAGTTCCGGACCGACACCTTCATTTCCATTGATTACGCGAGAAACTGTTGATTTTGAAACGCCTAACATCTCTGCAACATCTGAAATGCCATACTTTCCATTCTTCATGCATTTTCTCCTTTTCTCTTCAATTTTACATCATGCACTTTCTTTTCGCAATAGATATTCTGGTAATAATATTTATCATTACTGTCGAAGCTTAGGTGCTCTGCTGTTCATCATCAGAATCACGATCAGAATAATTCCCTGGATCAGAGATCTTAATCCTGCGGCCATATTTAATGCCTGAAGAATATTTGTAATAAGTACCAGCACCAAAGCACCAAGAGCACCTCCAATGAATGTACCTTTTCCACCTGTCAGTTTGGTTCCACCAATAACTACTGCTGCAACAGAAAGCATTGTATAGCTGCTTGCCATATTCATCTGTGCCGTTCCTGCATATCCAACCAGCATAAGCCCTGCAAATCCCGCCATAGCTCCACCAAACACATACGCCAGGATAATTATCTTTTTACTGTTGATACCACAGAGATTTGCCGCATTTCTATTATTACCTGCCAGAAACAGACTTCTTCCATAGCGGCTTCTTCTCAGGAACAGAACTTCCAGTAAGATCAAAACAATGAGCACTACTGTTGGCAGGATTCTCAGTGGACCTACTAATGTTTTTGAGATTCCCTGTAATTCCTTTCCTACCATAACAGATGGCTGCCCTTTTGTAACCATGATTGAAAAGCCATCTACAACATTTGACATAATCAGCGTCATAACCAGCGGAACAACCTTTAACATTTGAACTCCGGTGCCATTAATTGCGCCGACAACAGCTCCCATAAGCATAACAGCAGGAATCATTAAAATAAATGAGGCTACGCCAGATCCTACATTTATCATTGGACCAAAGAGAGCTGTCATAGACATGATTGCACCAACAGACATGTCAAGCCCACTGTCACCTGATATGATTACCGCTGCCTGGCCAATTGACGCAAGTGTAAGAATTGACGTTGTCATCAAAATACTTGAAATATTATTCATAGACAGAAAACCTTTGCTCAGACACTGTCCAAGAATTAAAAGAGCAACCGTTCCTATAATTGCCGGAAGATATGGATTGTTAAGCTTTTTCAGTGTTTTCATCTCTTTCCTCCTATAGCTCTCTTTATTTTTGTTTTGATTTCTTTATCTGATGCTGCAATAGACACTGTAACTCCAATCAGCAGGATCAGTCCCTGTATAAAGCTCTGTACTATAGAACTTAAATTTGCAGATACGACAATAGAAATCAGAATACTCAGAAAAGATGCGCCGAAAATACCACTCCATATTCCTCCGATTCCTCCATTCAGAGAAACACCGCCGATAACTGCCGCTGCGATAGAATTCATACTCATGGCAGATCCTACTGTCGGACTTCCGGCACATATATTGGCACTTATACAAATACCGGCAACTCCTGCCGCCAGACCGGCAAATGTATGCACAAAAAATCTTAACGCAGCAACATTTATTCCTGATGCATACGCCTTCTTTACATCTTTACCCAACGCATAAATATGCAATCCCACAGGTAATTTCATTACAAATATCCATATAAGTACAAGAATGGCTATCAATACTACCGGCGTCGGAATAATACCAAACATATTTCCCAGATACCAGTCACCAAAAGTGAAATCAATATAGCCACCAGGATATGGCAAAATCCATAATGCAATTCCTGCAAATGCAATTGATGTTGCAAATGTTGCCAGCAGCGGATTAACTCTCATGATGCCTACAACAAAACCATTGAACATTCCACACAGAACTGCAGTCAACAGCCCCAGCAATGCAGCCTGCGGTACAGAAAATCCTTTCTCAAAAGCAGTAACAATAACCACATTTACCAGCGACACGATCGAACCAAGAGAAATATCAGTACCTGCAACAAGAATCGTAGCAGTTACACCGATTGCCACACAAATCGCACCTGCATTAGTGGAAATGAAGGATCGAAAAAAAGATACACTCAGTCCACCTGTCATTACTCCATTAATCCCAAGAAATATTACAAACAATAATAATGCCGGAAATGCATTCCATGACATCAGTTTCTTTACTTTGTTCATCTGATTTTATCCTCCTTTCAATTATGCCTGCATTTGTTTTTCTTCAATCGGCATAGATGCCGCCGAAATGTTCTCTCTTGTAATAGCATCGCCCTCAAGAATTGCAGAAATATGCCCTTCATACATAACAATAACCCTTGAACATTCTGCCATAGATGTAACATTTACCAGCTCATCATCATCACTGGAAATCATGATTACCGCATTTCCCTCTTCTGCAAGTTTCACAAACTCTTTATGAAGATCTGTTCTTGCTTTAACATCAATACCTTTTGTAGGGTCATTTGCCAGAAGAAGCCGCGGCTTTGTGCTTAACCACCGTCCTACAACAACTTTCTGCTGGTTACCACCGCTCAATGCAGTAATCAGCTGTCCCGGATTATCGTATTTAACATTAAAGCTGTCCAGAACAGACCTGGAATCACCGATTTTTTCATGCTTGACCAGTTCTTTCACTGCTGCAAGATTCTCAGCCAGATTACGCTCCTGGAATGTTCCATCCCGTTCCCTGTCGCCGGAAATAAATGCAAATCCATTTGAAACTGCCTGTCTGGAATTATGAATAGAAACCTCTTTGCCATCGATGATGATTTTTATTTCTCCCAGGTTACCATACAGCGAATTGACAAGATCGGTCTGACCATGTCCCTGCAGTCCTGCAACACCTATAATCTCTCCCTTTCTGATCTCCAGACTTTCCTCTGTTCCATAGGAAGGAATTTTTATGTGTGGTGCTTTGATCAATATATCTTTTTCACTCTTTGCCTGACGGTTTTTATGTTGTCTGCCAGTCTCTACTTTTGATCCTACCATCAGAGAAAGTAACTCACTTTCCGTTTTTTCCTGCATCGGATAAGTACCGAGGGTCTCTCCGTTTTTCATAATCGTGACACTGTCACACATAGCATATAATTCTGACATACGATGCGAAATAAATAAAACCATACATCCCTTTTTCTTCAGATCTTTTATAATATCATCAACGATTTCTACATCTTCTCTGTATAAAGCTGACGTGATCTCATCAATAATAAGAAGTTTTGGTTCCTGAACCAGTGCTTTGGCAAGTTCTACCATATACTGCTGGTTTGGTGCAAGATCTTCTACTTTTTTTGTCGCAATGTTTTCTAATTTCATCACCTTTAAAATTTCCAGCGACTTTTCTTTAATTCTTTTTTTATCTGTAAAAATGCCTTTTAAAGGTACGTCACATATGCAGATATTTTCTTCTACCGTCAGATTTCCGAACAGACTCAGTTCCTGGCTTGTCATTATTACATGATTTTTTTTCGCTTCTTTCGGTGATTTGAAATCAATCGATTGTCCGTCAAAAATAATTTCTCCGGAATTTTTACTTATCAGTCCACCCAGAGCTTTTGCCAGTGTCGACTTTCCAGATCCATTTCCACCTAAAATAGCCCTGACTTCTCCATTTTCAATTTCCATTTCAGCGTGTTTTATTGCTACAACAGCACCATATTTTTTTGATATATTTTGAAAAATAAGCCCCATATTGCCTCCTCCTGTATCCTGTCTATATTAAAAACAGGACTGGCGGAGGCATCAACTACCGCCAGTCCCTGAATACGGTTTCTTTATTTGAATAATTTGTCGACAGCTTCGTCTGACATATAACCGTCTAATGCAGCCGTATCAGCTGAATCTTTTAACAGTTCCATTGCTTCATCCAGTGAAATAGCTTCTGTATTTTCCAGTCCTTCCATCCACGTAGCGTCCGGCTGTGCTTCCTTGGTAACAACGTACGGCGGGGCTACCATGACTGTATTAATCAGATTTTCATCCATTGGATTTGCAACTAAATTAGCCTCATCGATTTCTTTTCCCTGAAGCAATCTCACAGCTACCTCAAGTGCTACAGTTGCATTACCTGGTGCATACGGAACACCAATTGTATTAAGATCTTCCATTTCTGCCCATTTTGCAAAGAAGGATTTTGTGTAATCTCCTGTCATAACCGGGATATCTTTACCGGCATTTTCATATGCTTTGATAACACCTTCTGCCATTACGTCCTGTTCAAGAATCGCATCAATACTGTCGTAGCTTGATAAAAATGTCGTCATAACGGACTGTGCATCTGTCTGTGACCAGTTTCCAGGTGCGGAAGTAAGAACATTTACATCTGGATATTCTGCCAGAATATCATCATTAGCCTGCTCACGAATAGTATCTGCCGCATTACCAGATACACCAGTAATCTTTACGATATCGCCTTTTCCTTCGATCTGTTCCATCAGCCACATTGCCTGGATCTTCTGCCATGTATAATTATCTCCACAGACACAGATCGTATCTTCATAAGCTGCCGGGTCATTTGCAATCACTACGAGAATTCCTTTTGCTTTTGCTTTCTCAACTGCGGATTTAATTGTTGTAGGAGATACCGCATCAATAAGAATTGCATCAACTCCTGAATCGATCATTGCATTTATCTGGTTCAGCTGCTCTGTTGCGTCACTGTTTGAGTTGGAGATCATATAATCAGAAATAATACCTTCTTCTTTATATTCTTCTGCCTTGTTTTCAAAATCCTCTACCATCTGTGCACGCCAGGTATTTCCCCAGTAACCATTTGACAGACCAATGTAGAATCCTTCTGTTTTCGCTTCTTTTTCTTCGTCTTTTGCATATGCACATACGCTGCTCATAGATACTGCCATTAAACCTGCCATAACGATTGCCAATGCTCTTTTTTTCATATTGTTTTCTCCTTATTATATAGTTTTGTATAGTTTTATTTTCCCCTAATAGATATTCTTATAAAACAGCTATAAACTTGTCAGAACCATCCTCAATAGCCGGTTCATGTCCTGGCAGAATATAATGTGCAAACTGTCGGATGCGTTCAAAGCTTTCATATGTTTCCGGAACCATTACCACGATATTCGGCTCCAGATTACCATTTACATTTTCTGCCACATTACAGATATCACCTGAAACACATACAACTCCGTCCTTTGTGTCAAACATTACTGACTGATGTCCTCTTGTATGTCCTGGCGTTGTAATCACTCTCAGTCCTGGCAGGATTTCTGTATCTCCCTCAAGGAAATTCCACTGGAAATAATTAACTGCATTCTTGTCGTAGCAAAGTTTATCGTAGAAAGGCGCCTCCGGCACAAGAGGATTAAATGCAGCTTCCCACTCTTTTTTCTGAACGTAGAACTTAGCATTTTTAAATTCTCTGTTACTTCCGCTATGGTCACAGTGAAGATGTGTGTTGATAACAATATCAATGTCATCAGGTTCCCATCCCATGACTCTCTTAATTGCAGCTGTTGTAACCTGATCTGGTGTCTGTTTTACTCCAGGTTCCGCTTTTCTGTATTCTTCGAGATCACGAATTCCCGTATCTACAATCACCTTATGTATTCCATCTGTCGCCCCTGCACACCAGATCGGAACTGTAATACGTTCACCTTTTCCTTTAAAATGTGTCATAGCTGAACGATCCAGATCAATACTTCCTACCTGAATAGCCCGCACTGTCCATTTTGCCATCCTAATACCTCCTTTATTTAAGATAACGTTTTCTTAGTAAGATTCCATTTTTCTAAAATTTTGTTTAGAAAACGGTTTCTTGTTTTGATAACCAGAGTATACAGTTCTATTGTTCAAAAATCAATAGTTTTTATACTTTTTTATCGTATTCGTCCTGTTTACCAAATATTTTTTGGTTATTTTGTGCATGTTTTCCATATTGACTTTCCATTATTTTTACATTATCATGTTCACATAAGCGAAACCGTTTTCTTAAAAGGAGGTTAATCAAATGCTTTCTGGAACAGACAAATGGAAAGGGTTGGTCGATTTTCAATTAGAACCATTAAATCCTGGTTCAGATATTCTATGTTATACCAGCCTTCCCACAACACTGTATGATGCTTTATGTAAGACAGCGCAGTCGTTTCCAGACAAAACAGCGATTGTAGACAATTATGACCGTTCCTGTACCTATACAGATCTGCTGGCAAAGACAGACGCTTTTGCTTCTTATCTGTACCAAAAGCAGAATATTCACAGGAATAGTCACGTTGCTCTGATGATGTATAACTGTCTGGAATTCTGTGTATCGTTTCTTGCTTTGTTAAAACTTGGCGCTGTCACTATTCCACTCCCAAGTAAATACAAAAAGCAAGAAGTATCCTCGTTAGTAGAAAAAGCTGATGTGAGCTGTATCATCTGCGATCAGGATTTCTATAAATGGTTTGAAGATTTTGAAACTCAGGGAATTCGACGCATCGCCTGTTCTGATATTGAAAAAGGCTATGGACTGGCTACTTATCATTCTCCTGAAACTGAAAGTCCGGTCTGCCATGATTCCTTTGATGACGCAATCATCATGTTCACATCGGGAACAACTTCTCAAAGCAAGGGCGTTGTGATCAAAAACTACAATATTATGAATGCAGTAGCTACTTATCAGAAAATCCTAAACATCACAGCTGACGACATTTCAGCGATTCCCATACCTATTTATCACGTTACAGGAATGGTTGCACTACTCGGTCTGTTCATACATTGCGGAGGAACCTTATATTTACACAAAATATTTAATGCCAGGCGGGTGCTTCAGTGTGTAAAAGAGCATAATATTACTTTTCTTCACGCATCACCTACAGTCTTTTCCATGCTTCTGGAAGAAAAAGATTTATTTCCATCTCTTCCGACGCTGAAACAGTTTGCATGCGGAAGCAGTAACATGCCGAAAGAAAAACTCACCGCCATACACAACTGGCTTCCTCATTCTGTTTTTCATACAGTATATGGACTGACAGAAACAACCTCTCCAGCCACTATTTTTCCTGGTGATGCGAGTACCAGTCCTTATATCGGTTCTTCCGGTTTTCCGGTTCCCGGAACTGTTTTTGAAATACGCGATGACAATGGCGCCCCACTGAAAGACGGTCAGATTGGAGAAATATGGATTCATGGCAATGTGGTACTTACTTCCTACTATAAAACAGATACTCCTTCCCTGAAGGATGGATGGCTTGGAACCGGAGATCTAGGATATTTTAATGAAAAAGGTTATCTGTTCGTAGTGGATCGCAAAAAAGATATGATCAACCGAGGAGGTGAAAAAATCTGCAGCTTTGATGTAGAAAATGAAATTTATAAGTTAAAAGGAGTAAATGAGGCAGCTGTTGTAGGTATTCCGGACGATGTTTACGGCGAAGTCGCAGCGGCTCTTGTAAAACTTGGTCCCGGAAGTGATCTGGACGAACCTAAAATCCAGGCACTTCTGCACAAAAAAATTGCAAAATACAAAATTCCAAAGCGAATTCTCATTACTGATGAAATTCCCCTTACCCCTAACGGTAAGATAGACAAACGTGCTATTCGGAAAATGTTCTGAAGCACCACTATGACAGGAGGACATTATGAAAAAGCCAAAATTTGTAACCGGCGAAGAAGCCGCAGCTATGATAAAAGATGACAGTACCATTGCAACAATAGGCATGACCCTGGTTTCTGCATCTGAAACTATTCTGAAAGCTATCGAAAAGCGTTTCCTTGAAACAGGAAGTCCCAACCATCTGACACTGGTTCACTCCTGTGGACAGAGCGACCGTGACAGAGGTATACAGCATTTCTCACATGAAGAAATGCTGTACCGTATCATCGGAGGACACTGGGGTCTGCAGCCACGTATGATGAAACTTATCTCAGAAAATAAAATCCTTGCCTACTGTATCCCTCAGGGACAGTTCGCTCAGCTGTACCGCAGTATGGCAGGAGGTGAACCTGGAAAAATCACCAAAGTAGGTCTTGGAACTTTTATTGATCCGCGTATTGATGGTGGAAAAATGAATGCCATTACAAAAGACGCACCCGATATTGTAGATGTTGTCACAATTGATGGTGAAGAATACATGCGCTATAAGCCAATTCCACTTGATTACTGTATTATCCGGGGAACTTATGTAGATGAAATGGGAAACCTCACCACAGATGAAGAAGCAATGCAGCTGGAAGTATTTTCCGCTGTTATGGCCTGCAAGAAATTCGGCGGCAAAGTTATCGCCCAGGCAAAATATAAAGTAAAATCCGGTACTCTTCACTGCAAGCGAGTTACTGTTCCGGGAATCTTTATTGACGCAGTTGTTATGTGTCCGAATCCAGAAGAGGATCATCGTCAGACACACAGTTTTGCATTTGATCCTGCCTACTGTGGAGACATCAAAGTTCCTGTTTCCGATTCTGATGCACTTCCTATGAACCTCCGCAAAGTCATTGGACGACGTGCTCTCATGGAACTTCAGGTTAACGATGTACTGAATGTAGGAACTGGTATTCCCAATGATGTTGTCGGCCCGATCATCTCCGAAGAAGGTGTTGGCGACGATGTAACTGTCACTGTAGAATCAGGTATTTACGGTGGTATTCCTATGGGTGGTATTGATTTTGGTATCGCCAAAAACAATTTTGCACTCTTAAGACACGATGACCAGTTTGACTACTATAATGGTGCCGGCGTAGATGTCACCTACATGGGTGCCGGTGAAATTGACCCGGACGGAAATGTCAATGCAACCAGACTCGGTCCAAATCCTACCGGAGCCGGTGGTTTTATCGATATAACAACCAATGCCAAACATGTTGTCTTCTGCTCTTCTTTTACAGGGAAGGGTCTCGACTGCTCGTTTGAGAATGGTCAGCTTCATATCAATAAAGAAGGCAGTCTTATCAAATTTGTAAATAAAGTACAACAGATTTCCTATAATGGAAAAATAGCCAGAGAAAAACATCAGAAAATGCATTATATCACAGAACGTGCTGTATTTGAACTCAGACCAGAAGGACTTGTACTTACAGAAATTGCCCCTGGCATTGACCTTCAGACCCAGGTTCTTGATCTGATGGAATTCAAACCAATCATCAGTGAAAATCTGAAAGAAATGAATCCGGCAATTTTCTCTGAAGCAATACCCTACGGACTGAAAGATATCATTCGTAACCATTAAAATTTTTAACATAAAAAAATCATTTAGGAGGATTATATCATGAGATTAAAAGACAAAGTAGCAATTGTAACAGGTTCCGGACGTGGTCTGGGAAAAGGAATTGCCATGAAACTCGCAGAAGAAGGTGCAAAAGTAGTTGTCGCTGATATGGCACCTGCTGATGATACAGTTGCGGAAATCGTTGCAAAAGGGGGGACAGCTTCGGCTTTTGCTGTAAACGTTTCCAAACAGGAAGAAGTACATGCACTGGTAAAATACGCCATTGACACTTATGGAACGCTGGATATTATGGTAAACAATGCAGGTATCAACCGTGATGGCATGCTTCACAAAATGCCTGTAGAAAACTGGCAGATGGTAATTGATGTCGATCTTACAGGCGTATTCTTTGGTACCCAGGAAGCTCTGAAACACATGCGTGCTCAGGGAAGCGGACGTATTATCAATATTTCTTCCGGAAGCTGGCTTGGAAATATCGGACAGGCTAATTACGCCGCTGCCAAAGCAGGCGTTGTAGGTCTCACTAAAACCGCCGCACGAGAAAGTGCCCGCAAAGGCATCACATGCAATGCCATCTGCCCTGGATTCATTGAAACCGATATGACTCTTAAACTGAAAGAAGTAAATGATGGAGCCGCATGGGACAGCATGATGCAGAGAATCCCTATGGGATATGCAGGTAAACCTTCTGACGTAGGAAATATGGTTGCCTTTCTTGCATCTGATGAGGCTGCCTATATCACCTCAGAAGTTATCAATGTCGGTGGTGGAATGATCGTTTGAGCAAGTCAAAATTTCAGCTGATTTATGTCATAAAAAATATGGAGGAACTCAAAATGAAAGATGTAGTAATTGTAAGTGGTGTACGTCTCCCTGTAGGAAGTTACGGTGGCAGCCTGAAAAGTATTTCTGCTATTGACATGGGAGCTATGGTTGTAAAAGAAGCAGTTAACCGCGCAGGAATCCAGCCGTCAGATGTTGATGAGGTTATCATCGGACAGGTAGGACAGATTGCAGAAAATGGATTTGTAGCAAGAGCGATCAGTCTGAAAGCCGGCATGCCAAAAGAAACAACTGCTTATTCTGTAAACAGACAGTGTGGTTCTTCCCTTCAGTCCATTGCAGATGCTGTTATGGAAATCCAGACTGGACAGGCTGATGTTGTAGTTGCCGGAGGTGCAGAGAATATTTCTCAGCTTCCGTATTATGTAAAAGATGCCCGCTGGGGCGCACGTATGGGTCACAAAACATTCGAGGATGGAGTCATTGATATTCTGACCTGGCCATTGGATGGAAAACATAATGGTGTGACCGCAGAAAACGTGGCATCAAAATATAATGTAACCAGAGAAGAACAGGACGAATTCGCTCTTGAAAGTCATCAGCGTGCTGTGGCAGCTATCAAAGCGGGAAAATTCAAAGATGAAATTCTCCCGGTTGAATTAAAAGACCGAAAAGGTAATGTGACTGTTTTTGATACAGATGAAGGTCCAAGAGAAGGTCAGACTCTTGAAAAGCTGGCAAAACTCCGTCCTTGTTTCGTAAAAGGTGGCACTGTTACCGCCGGCAACTCTTCAAGTCTTAACGATGGTGCAGCTGCAGTTGTAATTATGTCTGCTGACAAGGCAAAAGAACTTGGTGTTACTCCTAAACTGAAAATTGTTGATTTTGCAGTAGCAGGTTTCGATGCTGAACTGATGGGTTACTCCCCAAAATTCTCCAGTGAAAAGCTGGCATCAAAACTCGACATCAATCTGAAAGATATTGATATGTTTGAAATCAACGAAGCATTTGCAAGCCAGGCTTATGCCGTAAGAAGAGACCTTGGTCTTGACAAAGACAAAGTAAACATCTATGGTGGTGGTATTTCCATTGGACATCCAATCGGTGCGACCGGATGTGTGCTTACCGTAAAAGTTCTCTATGAATTAATGAGAACAGATAAGAAGGATGCCATGATCAGTATGTGCATTGGCGGCGGACAGGGTATCTCCATGTACTTCACCAAATGTTAAACTTCTTAATCGTCCCCTTTTTACACAGATAAATTCCTACGAAGAAAAGAGGCTGTTGCACTGGACATTTCCAGGCGGCAGCCTCTTTTTTGTTGCCCCTGACAGTACAGTTCTCTACATAAATGTGGTAGTTTCTGATAACAGAACTGACACAAATTTCATATTACGTTCTACAATATCTTCCGGAAACTAATTTTTTTCAGAAATTCCCTCTCTGTTTCCGGTTCCGGTCTTATTCTTAAATTCATACGGTGTACATCCCATCTGGCTGCGGAAAACTTTGCCGAAATAGCTGGCAGAATGAAAGCCGCAGTTCTGAGAAACTGTCGTGATCGTCTCAGAGGTATTTCTCAGCATGGTACACGCCATCTGCAGGCGGTAGTCTTTGAGATAAGCACCCGGTGAAATATGGATTTCTTCCTGAAAACATCGAAGTGCTTCTCTTTTGCTTACTTTCGCAGCGTCTGCAATATCGCTCAGGGAAATTTCATTTCTGTATTCTTTATGAATAAAGGCCAGCATTTCTTTGAGACGTTCTTCTTTTTCTGAAGTACGAAGTTTGGCAGTTTCCGGTTCCACGCCTAACATGTGGATAAAATCTATCCACATCTCTGCTATCTTATTGCGAAATGCCATCTCATATCCGAATGCCTTTTTGTCCTGGATTCGATCCATTTCCAGCATATCTTCCAGCACTTTTCTCTGCATTTCACTTTCTCGACGCAGCACCGCCGCCTGAAATTTGTGATCATACAAAACAGGGCAGATATATTTTTTATGTAAAAGGCTGCCTTCTTCTGCCAGAAATTCCGGTCGGAACATAAAGACCTGGCTTCCGGCATCCTCCATTTCCTGCGGAAAAATCACCTGATGCATCACGTTTGTGTTAATAAAAATACCATCCGATTTCCTGAGACGGATGCAGTTTCCTGCTGTCCAGTAATCTATTTCCCCTTCTCGGACATAAAGAATCTCCAGTTCCTCATGCCAGTGCCAGGGAACAACCCGGCTGTTCCCCGCTGTTATGACCATATCTCTGCTGCAGCATTGATAATTTTCCTGTAATTCAAACATATTTTCTTTGCTTGTGTCTGTGATAATCAGATCTTCCAGTAACATTTTCTCACTCCAGTTTAATTTATTCTGGCGTTATTTTACCATATATATGGCGTTATTTCTATTTTTTTCTTATGTTATAAGCGTTATTATTATAAAAACGTTAGATTTCACTTTATACACGATTGCTTATTCACCATCATTCAAAAAGGAGGATCGCTATGACATTTGATATATTTCATCAGTTACTCTATCTCAGCTCCAGTCAAAAGGATTCCTCTGCCTTTCTTCAAAAACTGGAACACATAACTGTCACAGATGTCGCACAGGCTTATGCCTCACTTCAGATTTCTTCCAAGAATCCTCTTCCTGCTTCCGGCATGCCCCATTCTGCCTGAGTTCGGTATTGCGATTCCTTCCATTTGCCGGTAATATTCAGCTTATTTTTTCACTATATACAATATATATAACAAGTGCCATACGGTTTTCTTGCTCCGTATGGCACTTGTTTATAAGTATTCTCTATTTTAATATGTAAAAAACGCAAGAATCATATACACCACGATCGACACAATGCAATACAGTGAATTTGTCGTGGATACATACGCACTTCCATCTTCTCTCTTGAGGAAAGTCTGCATACTGAACGTAGCCGGTGCAGACATATAGGTGATCACCGCAAGATCCAGCAGTGTATTACTTCCGATAAAACTATGTACCGCCAGGAGAACACCCACGATCATAACTGCCTGCAAAGCAATACGCATCACGATCGTCCGGATACACGGTCCAAAAAGTTCCGGTGTCAGTTCCATGCTGAAACCTACCACGATCAGGATGATCGCTGTCAGAGCTGTGGTCAGAATACTTTCCACGCTTGTATAAATCCCGCCTGCCGGGCTTGCAAGCAGAAGTTTGATCACGCCTGTCAATCCCGCAATGATTCCCAGAACACTCGCGATAAATGCCGGTGTTTTTACTGCGCTTACTGCAAGATTTTTTACATTGATCTTCTCACCGTTCTCGGTCTGTCCAAGCATTCCCATATAAATACTGAATCCAAAAAGCAGTCCCGCAATATCAAGAACTGCGATCTGTGACAGGTTTTCCTGTCCGCAGAGACTTGTGTACAGAGGATATGCCATCGAACCGCCCTCATACACACTGACCATAAATGGCAGATACTTACGGTAATTTTCGGTCATGAGCGGTTTCATAAGAAATCCGATGCTGAAAGATACCACAAGCATGATAAACATGATCCCGACCAGTTTCGCCGTTTCTGCTCCATAATCTGATGTCGCCAGTGCATGAAAAATTGCTACCGGAAGCATGATGTTTGTGACCAATGCTTTCATGTTGTCGATGCCGTTTTTGTTCAGCAGTTTCCATTTCCGGCATAAAATACCAAGAATGATCATCACCAGTACCGGCGATATGATTTCCAGAACTTTCATTTGTTTTTCTTCCTTTTTTACTAAAAT